>Ga0114931_10003192_pt1 | contig 20785 bp, 15 predicted proteins | sample 2SBtaG_FD_89579 | JGI IMG/M metagenome (GOLD analysis project Ga0114931, IMG submission 89579) | Deep subsurface microbial communities from Kolumbo volcano to uncover new lineages of life (NeLLi) - 2SBTROV14_V59a metaG | ecosystem: Environmental > Aquatic > Marine > Volcanic | place: Kolumbo...
CTTGAAACCGTCCATCATGTCCTCTGCCGACATGTGGGTCGGGCGTACCAGAGCGCTGCCGTAGTCGTAGCGGCCCCAGTCGCCGACCTCGATACGGCCGGCCGCCATCATGTCGTCGTAGTATTTGGTTCCAGGGTAGGGACACGGCGTGAACAGTTTGAGAAACGTGACCTTATTGTCGAGAAGAAACTGGAGCGATCGGCCAAACGTGTCTACGGTATCGCCGTCGAGACCCACCATGAGCAGGCCGATGACCTGGATCCCCTTATTGCGAATCGCAGCCAGATCCTCGGCAAATCGGCTGGCCTGATTGAACCCTTTGCGCACCGAGTCCAAACTCTCCTGATTGACGCTTTCGAGGCCGATCGACACGCTCGCGCATCCGCTGCGCGCGGCGAGATCGAGCAGCTCAGGGTCCCGCGCGATATTGATGGTCAACTGCGCCGCCCACTTGAGACGGAGCGGGATCATCGCCTCGAATAACTCTTTGGCGGCGTCGGGTCGCGCAATCGGATTGTCGTCGAGGAACAGAACTCGGTCGGCGCCAAGTGCCTTGATCGCGTGCAGCTCGTCGATGACCTCGGCGACCGGTCGGGTTCGGTACGAACGCTCATAGTACGTTTGGACAGCACAATACTCGCAGGGATGCGGACAGCCGCGCGAGAAAACGATCGGCCAGTGAAAGTACATGCGATAGAGCCAGCTCGTCTTGAACGCGTCGTACTTGAGAAGCGGCAGACGCGTGTAGTCGATCCGCGGCAAACCGGCCAGATCGGAACGGCGCGGCGCGCGGTACACCCCGCGGTTGCGTCCCTCACAGAAGTCGGCCAGCAGCTGCGGCCAAACATCCTCCGCTTCGCCGGCGACGACTGCATCGGCGTGGCGCAGCGACTCTTCGACGTTCAGGGTTACCCACGTGCCGCCGAGGACGACGCGAACACCGCGCCCGCGGAAGTGATCCGCAAGATCGTAGGCGCGCTTGATCTGCGGACCCATCGCGGTGATCCCGACCAGATCGACGTCGGCTGCGAGATCGACATCGTAGAAAAGCTCGTCGAGCATCGCGACATCGTGACCGGGCGGGGTCAGCGCCTCGAGATAGGGAAGGGTAATTCCGCTGGTCCAGTAACGCGTCGTTTTGTGCAGGGAACCGTCGAGGTTGTAATGGGTAGGCGAGATCAGCAGGATTCGCATCGCCTCTCCCTCTACTCATACGAGTTCCGGCAAACAAGGGCCGCGATCGCTTGCGGTGACCGTCGCGGCAGATAAGCTGCACGAGCATGACATCCGAAGTCGAAACCCTCGCAGTGGCGCACCCGAGAGCACGCCTCAACCGGATCATCTTTCGCGGCATGATCTTCGGCTCCGGGATCGTCGCCATCGCCCTCTACCCGTTCAGCCGTCAGCTGGCGTGGCGCTTCGCAAAACTCCAGGCCCGCAATCTCGCCCGCCTGTGCGGTGTCTCGGTGCATATCCGCGGTGCCGAGAACCTCGGCGACGGCCCCTTCATCTTCACCCCGAACCACCAGAGCCACTTCGACATCGCTGCGCTTCTCGGCTATCTGCCCGGCAACAACCGCTTTGCGGCGAAGCGGGAACTCTTCAAAGAACCCATACTCGGTGCGGTGATGCGGACCCTGGGAATGATTCCGATCGATCGCGGCGACACGGAAACATCGCTCGACGAGCTACGCACTCTCGAGAAACGCAAGTCCTCGGTCATCATCTTTCCCGAGGGCACCCGCAGCCGCGACGGCACATTGCTGCCCTTCAAAAAGGGCGCTTTCGTCGCCGCGATCGAGCTCGGAGTTCCGGTGGTCCCCGTCGTCTGTCGCGGCGCCAGTGAGATCATGCCGAAAGGCGCTTATCTGACAATCCTCCCGGGGACCGTCGAGATCGACGTTCTCCAACCGATCGCAACCGCCGATCTCGGCTACGAGGATCGCGATCGCCTGCGCGACGAGGTGCGCGAACGGATCGCCGCGTCCCTGCGTGCGTAAAGCTCCTTTACCACCGTGATTCCGCGTTGCCTGCGCCGCACGGGGGATGCGGCACGCTGCACTTCTCCGGCACCGTCGGCCACCCAGAAGGGCTGGAACTGAAACCACTGATGTGGCCGTAGTCGGATCATCCGTTCCATCTCGAGCGCGACCTCGGTCATGCAGGCCTCGAGATCGGCCGAGCTGGCGCGCCTGGCAAGCGTACGCGGCTGCCCGAGGTGGATCTCGTACTGCCGCACACCGACGCGCGGCGAAAATACCGGGATCACCGGCGCACCCGACAACCTCGCAAGCTCGAACGGACCGCTCGGTAAGCGGACCGGCGCGCCGAACATCTCGATCTCGCGCGCGCTGTCCGAGTCGGCCAACCGGTCGAGCTGAAGCGCTACGATTTCGTTGCGGCGCAACGCCTGCAACAGCTCCAGCGAGGACAGCACCGAGCGGTCCGAGTAAACGACTCGGAGTCCGATCTCCTCGCGCATCCGTTCGACATAGGGATTGGTCGAGTCGTTGTGCTCGTGCGCCATCACCACGTGCGTCGGCCGATCGTAACGCAACAGCTCCAGAGCAGCGATGTCCCAGTTGCCAAAGTGCCCCGTCACTACGATCGCGCCCTGGCCCCGCTTGATCGCGTCGCGAATCGTGTCCACCCGCGGCAACGCCACCTGTACCGGCCGAGGGCGCGGCCCGAAGCGCTCGAGCGTTTCACTGAAGCAGTACGAGAACTCGACGAACATCCGCAGTGCCGATGCCGTCGGAGTGCGCGAGCTATCGTCGAGCACCCGCGCCATATTGGCGATGGCGGCGCGCCGGTTGCCACCGATCAGCGCAAAACAGATCGCCCCTACCAGCGACGGAGAGGTACGCTTCCACCATTCGGGCGCATACGACGACCCGAGCGCGGCAAGCTTGCGCCACCACACTCCATCGTAGCGCAGCTTGTCGGCGAGCGCCGGTTCATGGTCCATGCCCGTCATCTTAACAAACGCCACCCGAACGGCCATAGCCCGCCCCGGTCCGATTGACTCTCCCACATACCGAACGCATCCTCCGGTCGCATGAGAGCATGCCTGGGAACAGCCGCAGTAGATCGGCGCGATTGCTGGCCGGGGAGCGCCCACTGACTGAGCCAACCGAAACCTCCGGGACAGCGACGACCTGGGTCGCGATCCCGGCCTACAACTGCGCAGCGACCGTCGCTGGGGTCGTCGCCGCCGTCAGCCGCGAGAACCACCCGGTCCTGGTGATCGACGACGGGTCCGACGACGACACCTCGCTGGCGGCGCGCGAGGCGGGCGCGGAGGTCCTGCGCAACCCGCAGAACCTGGGCAAGGGAGCTTCCATCCGGCGCGCTCTGGCGTGGGCCCGCAATCGCCAGATCGAGCGTCTCGTCACCATGGATGGTGACGGTCAACACCTCGCCTCAGAGCTCGGCAAACTGCTCGGCGCGGCCGCCAGCAAGCCTGACGCGATCGTCATCGGCCAACGCATCGTCGCCCCCGCCATGGTCTCCGCCAACAAGCTCTTCGGTAACCGCTTTGCCAACCGCTGGGTCGAAATCGCGTGCAAGAAAGCTATCCCGGACACACAGTCGGGCTTCCGCGTGTACCCGGTGGCGGCAACTCTCGCTCTCGGGACACGCGCCCGGCGCTTCGCCTTCGAGACAGAGGTCCTGATACGGGCAGTGCGCGCCGGCGTCGAGATCCACTCGCAACCCGTCCGTGTCTACTATCCCCCCGCCGACCAGCGAACCAGCCACTACCGCCCGTTCGTCGACACCGTACGCATCATCTTCGTCGTACTCGGCCTGATCTTTCGACTATACTGAAACTCGCTTCGCTCGTAGGCACAGGCACGGGCTGAGGCAAAGGCTGGGGGTGGTGGTCGCTGCGCAACAGTTGTCGATCATTCGTCATCGAGCTCGGAGCTGAGAGGCAATAGCTGAAAGCTGTTCTTCCTTCGAACGATCCGGCGACACGCCAGCGGCCGCCGTAGCGCCCAGATCTTCCTGCAGCACCCATGGCGCGACCGCCGTAAGAGTGCAGGATTCGAGCGGACAGGTTCCGCCAAAGCCGATCTCGAAAAAATAAGTCGCCGCCGTCGGTGACGAGGCGGCTGGAACCGTGACCGTCGTCGTCAAGGTAACCATACAGCTGCCCTCCGCACCGACCTCGTCAGGTAGCACGTAGCGGATCAGGCCGCTTGCATCGAGCGAGCCGATATAGGCGCGCCGATCGCAGTCGACAACAGTCACCAGTGGCCCCGTACTCGACACCTGGTGAAGGCACACCGGGCGCAGCGCCAGCTCGCCGGCGAACTCGGTGGCCAAGATCTCCAGGCACGTCGATGCGGTGAGACTCAGCTGGTCCTCGAGCCACTCCCCCGATACCTCCGGGTAGTCGATCGTCGGCGTCGCGGTTGGCGTCGCCGTCGGGCTCGTCGTCAGGGTCGGCGTGGCGCTGGACGACGCAGTCGCAGTCGCCGAAGGGGTCGCGCTGAAGGACGGCGTCGGCGTCGCCGAAAGAGTCTGCGAGGCCGTCGGCGTGAGGCTCGCAGTGGCGGTATCGGACGGAGTGGGCGTCGCCGGACAACCGTGCAAACCGTTGCCCACGGCAGCGACCAGCTCGTTGACCGCGACGTTGCCGTCGCCGTCGATATCGATCGACGGACAACGACTCATCGGGATCCGGCCGAACAGAATATTCACCGCCGTGATGAGGTCACCAATTGAAACCGCGCCGTCACCGGCACAGTCGCCACCACAGGGCTGGCCAGGCGACCGCAACGGCCAAAGTATCAGGCACACGGCCAAGGCCATCGGGGCAATCCACTGCATCGGGGCATATTCAATCGATCGCGCAGCGAACTAGCAAGTCGGGCCGATCGATCCGCGCGGCGCCACCCTTCCATAGGGTGATCCGGAAAGTTATGCTGCCGCATGGCTCTGACGACGCAGCAACTCGATGACTACGCTGCCGCTATCGCTACCGATGGCTACGCGATCGTCGAGAACGCCTTCGACGCCGACTTCGCGGATGCCCTCAGCGCCGACCTCGAACGGATCGAACATGACCGCGGTATCGTTCCGTACGATAACCCCTTCGAGGGTGCCAAGACGGTTCGCATCTACAATCTGCTGGTGCACGGACACAATTTCGAGCAGATGCCGGTGCACGAGAACGTCCTCCCCCTGGTCGAGCGCGTCCTCGACCGCGGCTGCCTGGTCTCGTCGCTGTCGTCGATCGCCATCTGCGAGGGCGAGACACCGCAGCCGATCCACGCTGACGATCAGTTGATCCCGCTGCCGAAACCGCACGTGCCCATCGTCTGCAATTCGATGTGGGCGATCAGCGATTTTACGGAAGAGAACGGCGCCACTCGAATCATACCCGGCTCGCACCTTTACGATCATTCTCCGGAATTTTTCAAGGACTACGATTCGATTCCGGCGGAGATGCCGAAAGGCAGTGTTCTCGTCTACCACGGCAGCCTGTGGCACGGCGGCGGACTCAACCGAACCAGCAGCCGAAGGATCGGCATCGCCATGAATTATTGCGCCGGTTATGTTCGCCAGCAGGAAAACCAGCAACTCGGCATACTCGCCGACCTCGTCGCCAGGTTCGAGCCCCGACTGCAAGAGCTGGTCGGCTACGACCTCTACAACGGACTCATCGGCCATATCGACAAGAAGCATCCCCGCGAATTGCTCGGGCGCGATTCGGACGACAAGCTGATCTGGGACACCGCCGCCGGGAAGTAGCTGGAACCGTCGAGAGGCCGCTACCGGCAGCGGACGCCGGTACCGCCCAGGCCACAATATCCACCTGGGTTCTTCGCCAGATATTGCTGGTGGTACTCCTCGGCGAAGTAAAACGCCGGCGCATCGATGATCTCGGTGGTGATGGCTGCGAAACCCGCCGAGCGCAGGCGCGCCGCGTAAGCAGCGAGCGACTCCTCCGCAAGAGCGCGCTGCTTTTCATCGAAGCAGTAGATCCCCGACCGATACTGGGTGCCGGCGTCGTTTCCCTGCCGCATGCCCTGGGTCGGATCGTGGCCCTGCCAAAACGTCGCCAGTAGCTCGGCGTACGCTACCACAGCCGGATCGTAAACGACGCGAACCACCTCATTGTGACCGGTGCGACCGCTACACACTTCGCGGTAGGTCGGGTTCGGCGTGCTCCCAGCAGCGTACCCGGCCGCAGTCGACATGACTCCCTCGATCTCCCAGAACATGCGCTCCGCACCCCAGAAGCACCCCATTCCAAACATCGCAAAGCTAGCCGAATCCGCAAACGGGCCTTCGAGCGGGGCACCCGTCACAAAATGCCGCGGCGGTACGGGCGTCGACTCGGCACGCCCCGGTAGGGCGTCAGTCGCACTCGGAATTTCTAGCTGCGAACGTCTCAGTAACATGGTCGACCCCGTCCGTAACTTCTCGAACGCACCGATTCAATACACCACCGTCGATCGCGGACGACAACCGAATCTACGGCGTCGGTCCACCGGCGCCCGTCTACCGACGCCCGCGAGTCTGCGGCGCATTGGAAATCGCGTCAAGGACCCGCCCCGATACCGCGCCGACGGATCGGCGAGATCTCGACAGTCGGGAGATCAGACGCCACGGCGCGTGCCGGCGCATCTATACACCCCACATCCGCGACTCCGCCCCGGGTCCGCTCGGCCCGCATCTTGCACCGGCAGACTGCACAAGGCGATCGTGCACGGTGCGACCGTCCGCGCCCCGCGCACAGCCTTGGGAAGTGCTAAAAGTCTAGGTTTATTGCAGAGTTATCATAGACATCGATTGAAAAATTGGCTTGACCAACGCATCGCCAGAGCCCTATATTGCGCCTCGCCGCGGCTCATCCGGGAGCCGAAACCCGCTGAAGCAGGCGGTGGCGGAATCGCACGTAACGGGAGGACTTCAGATGGGGACGAGGACAATCCACGTCGCACTTGCGGCCTGGCTCATCATGTTGCTGTTGACGACAGCACTGGCGGCAGTCGAGGTCGGCGGCGGCGGCTCGAAGAGCCGCGATTGCTTGGTGACCTTCAACGCCGCCGTCAACTCGCCAGCCGCCAAGCCCAAGCACGTCCGCTGCGCCGACGGCGACCCGGCGTGCGACGCGGATGCCACGGTTAACGGGCTGTGCACCTTCGACGTGTCGGTCTGCGTCAACAGCACCTTCAGCCCGGATTGCGATCTCAACGGGGTCCAGTCGATCACCATCGACAACGCCCAGGACAACGGTGACCCCAAGTTCGATCCCGACTTCCAGGCGGTACAGACGGCGGTCGACAACGACATTCAGCCACCGACCAACGCCGCCGACCTATGCACGGCAGCCACCCAGATCACGGTTCCGATCAAGGGGCCCATCGGCAACAATCGGTGCCGCCCGCGACGTAAAAAGCTCAAGCTGACCGCGTTGTCACAAGTGATCGGCGGACGAGTGTTCAAAGATCGCGACAAGATCAAATTTACCTGCGAGCCGGCTCCGGCCGGTTGCGATCCTCTGGTCCTCTATACCGGCACCTTCGACCGCGTCCAGCGCCAGATCTTGAATCAAAACTGCGCGCTCAGCGGTTGCCACGATTCGCAGAGCCAGGCGGGGACCCTGTTGCTCGAGACCGGTGCCGCCTACGGCAATCTGGTCAATGCCTCGCCGGCGAATTTCTCTGCCAGCAACGCGGGATGGCTGCGCGTCGACGCGCCCAATCCGCCCGGAACCAGTGGAACCGCCACGACCAGTTTTATGTTCCGCAAGATCGAGGGCGATCTTCCCGACGCTACGTACGGAGCGCGCATGCCGTTCGGCAAACGCAGGCTGAACAGGACCCTGCGCGACGTCATCGAGCTGTGGATTCAGGCCGGCGCCCCGCAGACGGGGTGGGTACCCGGAACCTTCTGAAGGTCATCAGCCGGATCTTCTGAAGGTCACAGATAGAGGAGCAACCAGATGGGCAACCAAAACTCAACGCTGACCGAGGCCGAAGCGCGGCACCTGTTGCGCCGCACCGGCTTTGGGGCGACACAGCGCGATGTCGACAAGATCATTGGCAAGAACGAGACCCGGGGGCAGGCGGCCGACCGGCTGCTCGGATACAAGCCTTCCAAGTTCCGGCCGCGCAACAAGGACATCGAGATCTCCCACAACAAGTGGGTCAAGTTCATGGTTCGCACCAAGACACCACTGCAGGAAAAACTGGTGCTCTTCTGGCACGACCACTTCGCCACCAGCAACGACGTCGTCGGCGACCCGAAGCAGATGGCCGATCAGAACCGCCTCTTCCGCCTCAATGGCAAAGGCGATTTTCGCGTGATGATGAACGCCGTCAACCGCGATGCGGCGATGATGGACTTCCTCGACACCGTCCGAAACTCCAAGAAGGAGCCGAACGAGAATTACCCGCGCGAGCTCCAGGAACTTTTCACCCTCGGGGTCTTCGATCTCGACGGCCAGCCAAACTACGCCCAGGAAGACATCGTCCAGATCGCACGCGCTTTCAGCGGCTGGCGTACCGACGCCAAGAACGTCGCATACCTCAACGAAAACAAGCACGACCAAGGTACCGGGGATCCCGGCGATCCGTTTCCAGAGCGCGGCCCCAAGGTCATTTACGCGGGGAACTTGGCGTTCGGATCGGGAGGCTTCGACTTTGGAGCGGCCGCGGGCACCAACTACGCCGCCGAGATCGACGAGGTGATGAACGCGATTTTCGCCCACCAGGACAGCGCCGGTCGCAACACCCTCGCGCATTGGATCGGCTACCGCCTCATCACCTTCTTCGCCGACCCGGATCCGCCCAATTCATACATCGAGGCGATGGTATCGCAGTCGCAGTTCGATACCAGCTTCATCGTCGCCGATCTTCTCCGCGAGATTTTCATCAGCGACGAATTCTACGCGCCGTTGACCGACCCGACCAAGCTCTCGGTGAAGTGGCCAGTCGATTACGTCGTCACCACCTTGCGCCTGCTCGGAATGAAACTGAAGAGCCGCTACCAGTACGTCAACGGCGGCAGCTTCAACAACATCCGGGACGAGCTCGGCAACATGGGCCAGATTCTCTTCGAGCCGCCCAGCGTTTTCGGCTGGGACTGGGAAGGTTCGTGGGTCAGCAGCGCGACCCTACTGGCTCGCTACGGTTTCGCGCGCGACGCCATCGCCGCCCGCGGCCGCGGCCGGACCACATTTCGCCCGGAACGGCTATTCGATTTCGCCGAATCGCCGGCAGTCGACCCCGATGTCGTGGTCGACGCGGTCGCCGCCTTGCTCGGCGTCGGCGACAGCTTCGGCCCGGGTAGCGCCGAACGCACGGCGCTCGTCGACTACCTGACCGACAGTATGGGCGGTACGGTCGACTTCAGCGATTTCGACACCCGCGACATGAAGCTGCGCGGGATGGTCGGCCTGGTTCTACAGTCGCCCGCCTACGCGCTTCACTGACGGGTAAGGTCGCTGGCAACCGCCCGGGCGCGATTAAACGCCGTACTGCTTCCTTCGAAGGCAATCCAGGAGACTCATCGAATGACACTCACCCGAAGACAATTTCTGCGACGCACCAGCATGGCAACAGCCGGAGGGCTCGTGGCACCGAGCTTGTTCGGCGATCCGTTTCTCAAGCGGGCGGTGGCCCAGACCATCGGCGACCGTTATTTCGTGTCTCTGCTGCTCAGCGGTGGCAACGATGGGCTCGGCACCATCATCCCGTACGACAATGGCGGTGGCTCTCTGCGAACCGATTATGAAAGCGTACGGCGCACCGATTCCGGCGGCATCCAGCTCGACGCTGGACCGGGCAGCGGCACGGTTGAGGGGCTCGACCAGGCAATGCCGGTCAATGCCTTCTCCGACCCGAACACCGGCGCCCAGTTGAGCTTCCATCCCGGGTTGCAGGCGTTTCGCGATCTCTACGATGTCGGCGACCTGGCAGTGATCCAGGCGTGTGGCTACCCCGAGCCAAACCTTTCCCACGCGGTTTCGACGAGCGTATGGGAGACAGCGGACCCGCTCGGCACCCTCGCCGGTAGTAAGGGCTGGGCGGGCAGACATCTCGAGGCCGAGTACCTTCCGGCGGAGATCCCGGCCGTCACCATCGACAGCAGCGTGGCCGGTGAGTTTCAGCAGAGCGGCACCAGTGTACTCGCCATTGAACGGCTGAGCCGCTTCGGCTTTCCCTACGACGGCGACTACCCGGGCGACGACGGCGCCAAGCAGGCCGCGTTCGGTGCCCTCTACGCCGAAGCCGCCAGCAACGATCTCGGCGCCGCGCAGTTCGTCGGTAACGCCGGCGTCGCCACGGCGCTCGCCGCGCAGAGCTATCCGCAGCTACACAGCGACTACCAGGCCGAACGCGCCGCCTTCGACGGCATGTACGACGACAAGCAGCTCGGCGGTGGCACCAGCACGTCGCGGGATCTGCGCGAGATTGCCAAGATCATCTACGGCACCGCCAAGGGTGTCGCCAACGTCGATGCGCGCTTCTTCCAGCTCCACAATGGCGGATACGACAACCATTCGAACCAGGGCGGTGGCGATCCCACGGGACGGCACTATCGCCTGCACCGCGAGGTGTCAGCTGCCCTCGAGATCTTCTTCGACGACCTCGCCGACATGGCACAGGGGCAGAGCGACGGGCGCCAGAACCTGCCCGACAAGGTGTGCGTCCTGATCTGGAGCGAGTTCAGCCGGCGGATCATCCAGAACGACAACGGCACCGACCACGGAACCCAGGGCCCGATGTTCCTCATCGGCGGCGGCGTCAACGGCGGGGTCATCGGCAACCATCCCAACCTCGACGCAGTCGTCCTCGACGACAACGGCGGCAACACACCGTACTCGCAGACCGGGGCGTTTCGCTCGACCGACTTTCGCGACGTTTACGGCACCGTGCTCAAGCATTGGCTGAACGTCCCGCAACTGACCGTGGAATCGATCCTGCCGGCCGATACCATCCCCGACCCCGCGAATTACTGGACCGTTCGCGATTTCGATTTGCCTCTGTTTCTCTGAACCCAATCTCAGCCGATATCGTGCGTGGGGCCCGGTTTTTACCGGGCCCTTTTTTCTTTCCCGGGCTCTACCTACAAAGCATCATGCTGCGCGACTTTTACTTCGCCGATCCACGCCTGGTCCTGGTACCGATCGAACACCTCTCGCCGGCCGGCGTGTCGCGCGATTTTGCCACCGCGCTCGGCCGCCACTACGGCAAGGATCGCAGCGAGCGCGCTTCGGCGATCGTCGAGATCATCGACACGGCGCTCCCCCTCTACTGGACCCGAATCGGCAAACTCAGCAAACGTTCGCGTAACTGGGCTCCACCCCGGATCCGCAACATCGCGATTGTCCAACGGTCGACCGCGATCCCGCCGTATGTCCAACTGCTCAACACCAGCACCTGGACCCTGTTCGACTGCGACTTCGATCGCTCGGCGTCAAACGCCGAGTTGGTCACCTACCTCCTCGCACACGGCGACCGGATGTCCGTCAGCGGCGAAGCGACCATGGCAGCCGTGCGCAACGCGGCCTACTGGTTCGGTCTCACGGTCGACGAAACCGCAGAGTTCCAGCGCGGGGCGAGAAGCACCACACGCCCCGACGCCGAAGCGTTTCACGCCCTCGCCGAGGCGGTACCATGGCTGCGCGAGCTCGCCCACGAAACCATGCGGCCGCCGGCAACGACTGCGGGCTATCGACCGATTCCCGGCACCGGCTTACTGGTCCCGCGGTCACTCGAACGCAAACCTGCCGAGCTGGTCGCCAAGTGGACCGCTGTCGCGAAAGAATGCCTCTCGTCTTACTACCGCTCGGCCGGCCCGGCGGACTCCGCGTCATTGAAGGCGACGCTCGAGTGGCTCAGCGAGACGGCACCCGATCTCGTCGTCACCGGGCACGGCAACCGGATTCTATGGGATCCCATCCACCCGCGCAGGCTCGGCGCCCTGCGCCACGAGCTGCGCGGCACGGGTGCCGGCGCACAACGCTCGATCCTCCGCGACCTCGAAGTCATCGACTATCATTCGCGAACGTTTCGCGAGTGCTGCAAGCAATACGAGAGCCTGACCGTGCCCGGCGAGGACATCGGGCAGGACGGCTACACCTATCTCTACCAGGGCCGCAAAATCCTCGCCTACAACTTGCACGAGCCGCATCTCGACCGTCTGAAAGTTGCGGCACTGCCCTTCGCCCGCGCGATGCTGGGCGCCCGAGCCAGTCACGAATGGGGCCACCTGGCCGTCGACGCCGGCTGGGTCCCGACGACCGTCGCGACCTCCGTGATGGCGGAACGCGTCGGTGATCTGCGCGATGCTTTCGACGAGATCTTCGATGCGGCGGATGATCGGGCGGTCGCAATCACCAGAGCGGATCTGACCGAGCTGCGCCACCAACATCCGGCGGGCGAGCCCACCGATACCGGTGGCGAAAAGCTCGCGATCGAAGGGGAGAGTAGCGGCGCGGCGATCCTGCGGATGCTCCTGCCACGCGTCGCCGATTACAAAGCCAACCTTCTCGCCTCTCAGTTGCAAAGAGTGGCCGAGCGCGAAGCCTATGTACGCCAGAACATCCGCAGCCTGCGCGCCGAATACGGCGCCACCCAAGTCTGGCGGATGCTCGCCCGCTACGTCTACGAGCTCCAGTACTCGAGATTCAGCGCAATCGAGAATCCGAGAAGCTACTTCCTCGTCTCGACGTGGTTCGAGCACGACTTCTTTGCGACCGGACTGGTCACCGAGGAGCAGTTCGACCGCGTCCGCCGGGCGTTCTCGACCCTGCTCGAATCATACACCGTCGACCAAGCGAGAATCGCGTTACCGACTCACCAAGTCGCAACGCGAACCTGAGTAGACTCATCAACTCGAGCAACCCGGGCGCGCACTGGTCGACGCGCCACCATCGTTCGCCACCACGGCTCGGCGCCACCCTAACCCCTTGGGCGGACCCGATCGGATCTCCGTTTGCAGCGGATCTCCACTTTCGCTATCTTTTCGCCACCGATGGTGCTCACCAAGCGACAAAAGGAGCTGGTCGACTACCTGCGCGGTTACATCTCCGAAAACGGATACGCGCCGACGCTGGAAGAGATCGGCGAGCACTTTCAGTTGACCTCGCTGGCGACGGTGCACAAGCACCTCTCCAACCTCGAGGCCAAAGGGATCATCAGACGCACCTGGAATCACAGTCGGGCCATCGAGCTGGTCGAAGAACCACGCCGGGTCGCTGCGATCGAACTTCCATTGCTCGGCCGCGTGGCCGCCGGCGCGCCGATCGAGGAGCTCGAAGATCGCGACACCATCTCCGTGCCCGAAGAGCTGATTCGCCGTGGCACTACCTTCGTGCTCCGGGTGTCCGGCGACTCAATGATCGAGGACGGCATCTGGGACGGCGATTACATCGTCGTCGAGGAGCGCAACGACGCAGATAACGGCGAAACCGTCGTCGCTGTTATCGACGGCGACGCCACGGTGAAGCGCTTCTACCGTGAGAACGACGATCTCGTGCGTCTGCAACCGGCCAACGAAAAGCTTCCGCCGATCATGGTCTCCGCGGCCGATCTTCAGATCCGTGGGGTCGTCGTAGCGGTCATGCGCAAGTACTGAGCGAATGCGCCCGGGCGGGGCCCAGCCGGCGGCTCGCCACGTCTCGACGACAGTCCGAGCGGTAGTTTCTACAAGGCAAGGCGCCTTTATCTAGTGACCGATTGGGGCTGCGCAGGCGTCCATCGGCCCACGCGCGAATCAACGCTGGAGATCTTGTGCTACCCCACCGCTATTGCTATAAGAACGCCTGTTGTGAATAGATATTCAGGGGCCAGCCCCCTAATCCCCCGTGGTGCCGGTCATTTTGCTTCGTGAAGCGCTCCTTCCCCCTTGCGTTTCACGAGCTTCGAGGGGGGGAGACGCATCTCCCCCCCTCCCCTTAAAACCAGCGGTCGCCTCGCCGCCGAGGCGCATCTGAGCCAGACCGACCTCCTCGCGTTGGTTACGCGCATTCCTCGGCCAGGAATCGCATCACTCCGACGTCACCGCCGCCGTACATGAGGGTATCAACCGGCGAATCGCGCCACGCACCGAGGCGGTCACGGATGCGATCTCGCGAGCCACAGAGCGCGATCTCGTCCGCCATCTCGTCGGGGATCGCGGCGATGGCTTCATCGTGTTTGCCGGCGAAAAAGAGATCCTGGACCTTCGCTGTCACGTGCTCGAAGCCCATCCGGTTGAGCAGGTTGACGTGGAAGTTCTGCTTCTTGGCGCCCATCCCCCCCAAGTAGAATCCGAGCATCATCTTGACCGGATAGAGCGCCTTGTCGAGATCGTCATCGACGCTGACGATCACCGACGCCGCGATCTCGAACCCTTCTCTTCGCTTCGCCAGGGGCTCTTTGTAGATCCCCATGCGATAGGGCGAGATGAAGATCGGCAGCCAGCCGTCGGCGATCTCGAAGCACATCTCGACGTTCTTCGGCCCTTCCGCGCCGATGAAGATCGGGATGCTCTTGCGCAGGGGATGAGTGATCAACTTGAGCGGCTTCCCGAGACCGGTACCTCCGTCATATGGCATCGGATAATGCGGCCCGTCGTTGGTGACCGGCGCCTCGCGTTCCCAGGCGCGTCTGAGGATCCCGATATACTCACGAGTCCGCGCCATCGGCTTGGGAAAGGGCTGACCGTACCAACCCTCCACGACCTGTGGACCGGAGACCCCGAGCCCGAGGATGAGACGACCACCCGACAAGTGGTCGATGGTCATAGCAGTCATCGCCGTGCACGCAGGAGTTCGCGCCGATATCTGCGTCACGGCAGTTCCCAGGCGCACCCTCTGAGTGTGCGAGCCATACCAGGCAAGCGGCGTGAAGCAGTCCGATCCGTAGGCCTCGGCCGTCCACACCGAATCGTAGCCGAGGCGTTCGGCCTCGAGCACGAGATCGAGATGGTCGGTCGGCGGTGTCGCGCTCATCCAGTATCCGAGCTGCAATCCAAGCTTGATCATCGGGCCGCCTTTCGCCTGTGCGTGATCGTCATCGCCGGCGCGCCGCGTGCAATCCGGCGCGTCGTCCAAAGAAAGTACCGTCGCCGATCGAGAGACCACTCGAGTATCCCGGCGCGGCAATCCCGCTCGTCGTGCGGCCGGCGGCATAGAGCCCGGGCACGGGTTCGCCGAGTGGGCTGAGCACCTCGCCATTTACCGACGTGCGCAGCCCGCCGAGGGTGAACACCGCGTACAGCGAGCCAGCAGTCGTACAATCGAGGGCCCCGTAGGGGGGATGAGAGAGCGGTACGACGTAGTCCGCGGACTTGTGGAACACTGGATCGGCGCCGCGCTCAGCGTGGCGATTGTACAAGGCGAGCGTCGACTGCAGGCTACCCTGCGGCAGTCCGAGTTCGGACTCGAGCTCCTCGACGCTCTCGCCGACACCGGCGATCTCACGCTCGACATCCGGTCTGTCGAACGTCTCCGCATCGAGGATCAGATAAGCGCGGCCGTCCTGGCGGTAGACCGCATACTCGCCAAGGCGTCCGTAGTAGGCGTCCTCGTTGATGAAGCGGGCGCCCTGGGCGTTCACCAGGATCCCCTTCTGCAACTTTTTGGGAGGTATGATCGGCAGTGAAATCGACCCGTAACTCATGTTGATCGTCTCGCCGCCGGCGGCCATACCGAGGCGAATACCACAGCCGTCGTCGAAGGTCGTACCGACTCGGTACTTGCAACTGAGTAGCTGCGGCGCGTGTCGCCCGAGCATCTCCTTGTTGTTGACGAAGCCACCGGCGCAGAGAACCACCCCGCGGCGGGCGCGAATGGCATGCCACTCTCCATCCAACCGCGCAACGACACCCTGGACAGCACCCGACCGATCGAGGATCAACCGAGCACAGCGCGCATCGGTAACGATCTCGGCGGCACTCGATTCTACGGTCGCCATGAGCTTGTGCATCAGCAATCCACCAGCCTGGCCGGGGACTTGCGGTACGTGGCCACGCGGTGCCGGGCGCGCGATCTCATCGAACGGATAAGCGTTTTCGCTTCCCGAATAGACCAGCCCGTCGTCGGTTGGAGGCTCACCGCTGTAATGCGGGTAGAATACCGCCTTAAACGGTACCCCCTGATCGACGAACCACTGAAAGTGCTCGACACTGTACTCGCTGAACACGCGGATCTTTTCCTCGTCAGGAGCCGGACCGGTCGCCGCCATCAGGTAGCGGAACATGTCCTCCGGCGAATCTTCGAATCCACACTCCTTCTGAATGGCAGTACCGCCGCCGAGATAAATCACGCCACCTGAATTGGCTGAGGTTCCGCCGCCGCCACTGGCGCGTTCGAGCACCAGGACCTCGGCTCCGGCACGCGTCGCGTCGATCGCAGCGGCCGCCCCAGCACAGCCGAGCCCGACAATGACGACATCGACCTCGCGGTACCACGCGCCTACCTCGCCGATCGCAATCGTCGGCTTCCACTCGTCGGGCTTCGGGGTCATTCGATCCAATAGCAAAGGATCCAGGAGACCAGATTGGCCAGCGAACGCAAGGTGCCGCTGCCCGCGCCAGGTCGTATGCGAAGGAGAACCACACGTCCGAGATGAGCACCGCCATACCGAAGGTCGTACGGTCATCCGCAGATTAGCCGAAAGTCATACTTTCCCTCGATTACCCCGGAATCCAGCACCAGCCATGATCTCCTCCAACAAGGGGAATCGGGGAAAACAAACCATGACAGCACAACAATCCAATCCAGCAACCATCCTGATCGTCGACGACCGAGACGACGTCCGCGACTTCACCAAAGCAACCCTGGAAACGCAGGGGTTGAGCGTTCTCACGACCGAGTCGCTCGGCGGAGCGATCGCCATCTGCGACCAGGGATCGGTCCAGGTAGCCCTGGTCGATTACCGGCTCTGCCCCACCGGCGGCGAGGCCGCGGTCCGCGCCCTGCAAACCGCCAACCCGCTGACCCAGGTGATCCTCCACGGCGGCTACGGCGCCGACTCCTCTGTCCCGCGGCCGGGAGTCGCCGAAGGCACCGACAGCCTACTGCAGTGGGTCGAAGTCGGACTCGCCACCTATCGACGCAATGCTGCCGCTTCCAATCGAGTCGAATCCGACGAAGCGACGGCCACCGTTCTCTTTGTCGGTGAACGCAACTCGTATGCGTGGTTGACATCATGGCTCAGCGACTCCGGATGTCGTGTCCTGGTGACGCCGGATCCCAATCAAGCGCTCGACCGCTACATTCGCGAGCGAGCAGAGGTCGTGATTCTGGCGCAAGACCTCCGCGATCAACGTACCGCCGATCTGGTGCGACGAGTTCGCGTCCTCGACGCCTCGGTACCGGTCATCGCGCTGTGCGAGGGCGATCTCGAAGTACGCCGCGAGATCGCCGATGCCTTGCAGCCTCACGCAATCTGTGACGGCAACGATTCGGACCACGTTTCGGAGGCCATCGAATCCGCGCTCAACACGTCGTGGCGAATGGATCGCCAGCGCGCCGACCAGGATTTGCGCGGCCTTCTTCTGACAAAGTTCTCCGACGACGTCCGCAATGCGATTCTCGACATCCAGGGCTACGCGGAGATCCTTCGAGACGACTCGGCGCCGCAGGTACAACGCGCGGTCGACGGACTCAGCGACGCTTCCGGCGCCGCGCTCAAGTTGGTCGAGAAGTATCTCGATCTCGCCAGACTCGAATCGCCGGGATTGGTCGTGAGACGCGAACACGTCTCGATCCACGATGTCATCACCGACCTGCGCGGCAACGGGCATCGCGGCAACCAACATCGCGTCGAGCTCGACGCCAACATCAAGCTATCGGAACGATCCGTCTACACCGACGGCGAGAAGCTCGGTGCGGTCCTCGCCCAGCTTCTCGACAGTATCGTCCAATCCAGCGCTTCCGGGCAGTTCACACTGGACGTCAACGAGGGTTCGCACGCTGCCGAGTTCATCCTCCGCAACCCGAACTGCGAGACGGACGAGCCCGGCCCGACCGAGCGCACAGAGGCATCCGGCGGCGTCAAGCACCTCGCCGCGCCCGACGACGGGCTCGGACTCGCCATCGCCCAGCGCCTCACCGACATCCTCGGTGGGTCCCTCTCCATCGAACACGGCACCAACGGCGACTCACTGTTCCGCCTCAGTATCCCGCTCGACCGCGAGCCGCAGCAGACCAACGACGTCCTTCATTGAGGTTTCTCGAGCGGGGGCTCTGGGGACCGGCCGGCGCACTCACCCGGCCCGGCCGGGAAGGGGGACGGGGAGCTCTCTCGCGAGAGAGAGCTCCCCTGAAGAACGCGCGGCCGACGTGACCATGGCTCGCGCTCCGCGGCAAAGAAAAGCGGAGCGTCCGACGGACGCTCCGCTTTTCAATTCCGTGAGCCGATCGCCGCGGCGATCAACCCGGGTTCGTGGGCTGATGTCCTACTGGCAGACGAACGTCTCCTGTACGAAGATGTCGGTCAGGCTCGAATCGAAGAATGCCAGATATCCGACCAACTTCAGGCCAGTCACACTGCCACCGCCGAACGTGCTGCACGCCAGTCCCGCTCCAGTAGTATTGAGCGGACCGATATCATTACTATTCCTGGGCTTACTGTTGACGTGCTCGAGCACGCCGTCGGCGCGCGCGCTGGTCAGCGCCCCACACAGCGGCGGCAGCGAGATCGCCGGCGGGACGTTGCCGCAGATTTGATCGTTGTCGCGCTCGACCGTAATCGCCAGGCCGAGGCCGCAGGTGAAGGTACCCGCCGAGGAAGGACTACCGACGTTCGTCGCCTGGCACGAACAGTTGCAGTCTCCGGCGTGAATACCACCCTGCACCGGCTCCAATCCCGGACAATTCCCGGAAGGACAATCCGCATCTTCGACGCAGGCCATCTCGTCGTTGGGACCGCCCAAACAGAACCCCTCACAGGAGCTCGCCTGCCGGGTATGCGTGGATCCAAGCGCCGTGCAGAAGGCATCACACGATGCCGCGCAGCCGGCGTTACTCGTACAGTTGCCGACGTCGTGATCGGAGTAGTGATCGAGGTCGAGCGGGGAACCGCCGTCGCAATCGTACTCGGCGACCGGACAGGCCCCGCCGGAGGCGACGCAAACATCGCCGACACCGAGCAGGGGAATCGCGTCGATCGAGATGACGTCGCAAGTACACAGCGAGATCCCGGTCACCGGATCCACCGCGCTGCAATCGATGCTGATCGACCCCGAGGGGTTCACCCCCAACGGCGATGTCTCGAGAGTCAAGAGCAGCTGGCTCTGCCCGAAGTCGAGCACGCAGGTGTTGGTTCCGAGACCCGGCAGCGGAGTCGAGGTCGGAGTAGGTGTCGGAGTATCAGTCGGAGTATCCGTAGGCGCACCCGGTGGCGAGGTCGGCGTGTCCGTCGCCGTCGCCGTCGCGGTTGCAGCGCTTCCAACCGGAGTCGCCGTCGGCGTGAATGTAAAGGTCTGGGTAGCGGTCGGCAAGAAGGTCACCGGAGCATCGCCCTTGTCCTTGTAGAAGTCGCTCTGGTTCTTCTTCGCCGGTCCCGAGAACCGCGCCTCGAAACACTGACCACCCATAAAGTCGTTCTTGAGTTGGGCGATGACTCGCTGGTCCTGCTGCAGCGGCAAGGGGGGCAGGTTCAGGTTGCCACCGAGGCCCTTGACTACAATTTTCGACTTGCCGGTCGTGCCGGACTTCAAGGTGATCGTCTTGATCCCGCCGTTGACCAACGCCGTATCCTTGAAACGGAAACCGCTCTTGTTCGACTTCCAACACGGCTTGCCGTTGCACGAGCCAGCCGGCGGCACGATCGTCTCGAGGACCAGGCTCGGCACGCCAGCAGTCTCGTCGTACAGACACAGAGAATATGTGGTACCGACAACCGGATCGCCCAACACGGAAATGTCGGTGGCCTCGCCCTTGATCCACTTGAAGATCAACTTGTCCTTCGTGCCGCTCTTGTCCTTCAACAGTAGAAGCGATTTGTTCTCCTGGATCGACTGACGGCAGCCGAGAATCGGCTGCGGCGCGCAGTTGGTGTCCGGGGTAAATGTCGCGGTCGCTGTAAATGTATTGGTCGGGGTGTTGGTCGGTGTCGCCGTCGGCGTATCGCTCGGAGTGCTGGTCGGAGTGCTGGTCGGCGGTGCAATATCCAGAATCAACTTCGGCTCTTGGTTCGCCGTCCCGTCGCGCGAGGTGTACTCGACCACGCCGCCCGCCGATTCGCTTAGCTTCTTGACGATCCAACCGAAGTTATTGGTGCCGGAAATAAACGCCTGCACATCGGCCGTGACGTCGAACTGGACCGCTCCGGTGACTCCATTGGTCTGCAAAAAACTCGCTGTCGCGGTCGGGGCGAAGTCGCCGTTGTTCCACTGAACCGGACAATCCGGAGAACCGTTCGAGGTATCGGTGTCGATCGGACAGTTGTGAGTGGCGCCCAGCTCGGTCCAGTTGGTGGTCACCCGATGCACATCGATCTCGCGGCCACTGCTGCCCCAGCTGTCGTTGTTGAGCTCGATGAAGAGCTCGAGCTGAGCCGAGATCAAGACCCCGGCGTTCATCGCCGCGAGGATCTGTGCCTGATCGAACTGGACCAGCGCACGGTTGTCGCCCGAGCTGCGCAAGCGGAGGAACGTCTTGGTTCCATCGTTCTGATTGGAACCGCGGAGGTAGGTGTCTCCATTGGTACTGAGCGTCGTCGTCGTCGCGTACGACGGCGCGGAAAGCGCGACGATCGCTGCTACCACCCAAGCTCCACGATACATTGTACGAAGTGACGCCATGGACCTTCCCTCCGGCTGCGTAGTC
>Ga0114931_10003193_pt1 | contig 20780 bp, 17 predicted proteins | sample 2SBtaG_FD_89579 | JGI IMG/M metagenome (GOLD analysis project Ga0114931, IMG submission 89579) | Deep subsurface microbial communities from Kolumbo volcano to uncover new lineages of life (NeLLi) - 2SBTROV14_V59a metaG | ecosystem: Environmental > Aquatic > Marine > Volcanic | place: Kolumbo...
AGGCATGAATCCATTGATTCCAGACAGACAGCCCTTTTCACAGATCGGCCAGGCTCTCGCGCTCCTGGCGATCGCTCTTGTCCCGGTTTCCTGTATGGTGGGGCCCGACTATAAAAAGCCGGATCAAAAAACTCCCGCCATCTGGCGATCAGGAAAAAAGAATGTTGCTGCGTCGGCGCCGGTATCACCGGATTGGTGGAAAAATTTCAACGATCCTTTTCTTACCGAAGTGATTCAAAAAGCCATCACCCACAATCGGGATGTCGCCAAAGCCCGGTCTCGTGTCAGAGAAACCCGCGCCCTGCGTCAGGTTGCCGCGGCGGATCTTTTCCCGAATTTGGGAGGCAGAGCCGGTGCTTTGAAAGAGACCATCAGTCAAAATGGGCGCATTCCGGCAGGGAGAATTCCCGGGATCAGCCGACGACGTGACGTGTACGAGGGCGGCTTTGATGTCGGCTGGGAAATTGATCTTTTTGGGGGAACCCGACGACAGTTGGAGGCCGCTGACGCCAGAGTTCAACAAAGCGCCGAAGAGGAGAATGCAGTCGTTCTCAGTGTCGTTGCCGAAACGGCACGAAATTATCTGGAGATTTGCGGAGCGCAGAAGCAACTCGCCATCACAGAGGAAAATATCAATCTGCAAAAGAAAACCCTGTCACTGACTCGCGAAAAACAGCGAATTGGTTCCGGTTCCGAACTGGATACGGCCCGCGCGGAGGGACAGTTGCTTTCCACCGAAGCCCTGCTGCCCAATTTGAAAGCAGAAATTGCGGCCGGCGCCTATCGCCTGTCCCTTCTGACAGGTCAATTGCCCGGGGTTATTGACACCCATTTGTTGAAACGAAAACCCCTGCCCGGCCCTCCTGACCTTGTTCCTGTAGGATTGCCCTCGGATCTCTTAAGGCGGCGTCCGGACGTACGCCGGGCGGAACGCGCCCTGGCGGCAGCGACCGCCGATGTCGGTGTTGCGGTGGCCGATCTTTTTCCCAAATTTTCCCTGACCGGAGCTTTCGGAGTGGAATCGCTCCGGTTTGGAGATCTGTTTGAGAGTGGCAGTATTGTTTCCCGACTGGGTCCACAGATTCAATGGCCCGTTCTTCAGGCTGGAAGAATCCGTTCCCGTATCCGCGCGGCCAAAGCGAGAGCCGACGGAGCCGCCGCCGATTACGAACAAACCGTCCTGGCCGCATTCAGCGAAACTGAAACAGCGCTGGAACGATACGGTCGCGAGTTGGAAACCAGAGCCAAACTGAAAGCCGCCACCGCGGCCAACAGGCGGGCAGTCAACCTTTCCAGACAGCGTTTTGAAAAAGGAACCGGAACTCTTTTTGAAGTGATCGACTCCGAATCCCGTTTGCTCTTTACGGAATCCCGGCTGGTGACCAGTGAGACGGCCACCCTGACCCGATTGGTGACTCTTTTCAAATCTCTCGGAGGCGGATGGGAAACGTCGCCATCCGAGAGGGACGCATCCGAGAGGCACGGGAACTCGGTTCAGACTTGAATCAATCGGGCCTCATTCACTCCGGCGTCCAGGGCGTCACCATCGGCTTCCGGTGATCCGTTCCGCTATCTTCTTGCAAAAGCAGCAATATCTGCTTGGATTGGCGGATCGTGGTCAATCCCGATGAAACGCTTTACCCCAATCCTGGCACTGCTAGGAGTCAATCAAGGTAAGTCCAATAGACTCTTAGGAAAACCAATTTTATGAAAAATATTAAAACTATGAAAACGGCGACCTGTTTGATCGCCGCCACCGCCACCCTCACATCATTCACCGTTGCGGGCGATCCGATTCAGGGATCGAGCACCGGGAAGGGTATAGTCGAAGAGGATCGCTGGGATGATCACCGCGTCGATAGCCATGCTCCAATCGGCGTAATGGGGGACCACACCCACAACGCCGGAGAAACCATGCTCTCCTATCGATACATGCACATGGACATGCGTCCCAATTTTATCGGGGATAGTCAGGTCACTCCGCCACAGGTGTTTGCCGGGGGTTTTTTAATCTCGCCTCTCAACATGCAGACCGATGGGCAGATGCTGGGTCTGATGCGTGCTCCGTCCGACAACCTGACTCTCATGTTCATGTTGCCACAAATCAACAAGTCCATGGATCATCTGACTGCGGGAGGGGGGCTGTTTACCACGAAGTCCAACGGAATCGGTGACTTTCGATTTGGAGGATTGCTGAAAGTATTCGATCAAGACCGCCAGCGAGTCCACCTCAACCTGATGATGAGTGCTCCCACCGGATCGACCACGGAACGTGGATTTGTTCCTCCGGCTGGAGCGGTGGTTCGTCTGCCCTACCCGATGCAGCTTGGTTCCGGCACCTGGGATCTTCTTCCCGGAATCACCTACCTCGCCCAATCGGGAAATTGGTCCTGTGGATCGCAGTTGTCAGGCACCATTCACCTCGGGACCAATGATGAAGGTTACTCGGTCGGCAATGATATCGCCCTGAACACCTGGGTGGCCTATGCTCTTTCCGACAACGTGAGCACCTCGCTCCGTGTAAGCGGCAGGAGCTGGAAAAATTACGACGGTCGCGATCCATTGATTGGCGGACCAGTTCCCACGGCCAATCCCAATCTCCGCGGTGGAAGTAGTGTCGATGTTTTCGGCGGCATCAATTTTGAGTTCCGCAAGGGCGCATTGAAAGGCCATCGCATCGCCCTGGAAGCCGGCAACCGGGTCTATCAGAATCTCGATGGCCCGCAGTTGGGCATGGACTGGATGTTTATCGTAGGCTGGCAAAAAGCATTCTGATTTTGATCCGTCCAGATTCAGGGGGAGGGTCGATTCTACAAATTTTGTCGGACAGCCGGGGAATCCCTGGCGAAATGCGCCGGTTTTCGGTCGAAATTCAGGCAAAAATGGTTAGTTTGGAGAGTGGCTGGACAGTCTTTGCCGGATTCGTTTATCAAAATAATGAGATATTTCGGGCTTTATTTTCTTTGTCTGATGTCGCTTGCCGCCTCCGCTCAGGAAGCGAGTGACTTTGCCAAAGGACTCCAGCCATTTTTCGAAGATTATTGTTATGATTGCCACGACGACCTGACGACCAAGGGGGACCTGAATCTTCTGGATCTGGACAGCGACCTCACCCTTCCGGCGGGTATGGAAATCTGGATGCGAATTTTTGACCGGGTTACAGCCGGGGAATGCCACCTGAAAAAAAGCCCCGACCCCGAAAGGAAGATCTTGACGCCTTTGTCCAAACACTGGAGCCTCCGCTGATCGCCAAAGATACCGAGTTGAAGGGCACGGTTCTGCATCGGCTCAACCGGGATGAATACCAAAACACGGTCAACGACATTTTCGGCACCCGCCTCGATGTCGCCTCCCTGTTGCCCGAGGACACGCGATTCCACGAATTCAGCAATGTCGGGGAGTCTCTCCATATTTCCATGGTGCAGATGCAGCGTTACATCGACGCCATTACCAGGATTCTGGATGCCTCCATCGCCGCGAGAATTTCTCCGCCGGAAAAGAAGATCATCAGGGCCAGCTACGCCGACACCCGGGGAGCAGATCAATTCCTGGGAAAAAGCTGGCTCAAACTGTCCGATGGGGCGGTCGTTTTTTTTCAAAGACTGTCTTATCCGACAGGGATGTTGCGCGAGGCCAACAGCAAAACGGCGGGGCACTACAAGATCCGGGTGACTGGGTATGCCTATCAATCGGACCAAGCAGTGACATTTTCGATTGGGGCCACCACGTTCAAACGAGGGGCCGACAAGCCGACTTTCGGATATTTTTCGTTTCCGCCCGGCCAGGCGACAACGGTTGAACTGGATGCCTGGATGGGGGAAAATTATATGGTCGAGGTGACTCCCTACCGGATTTACGACGATAATTATTCCATCAAACGGATCGGTATCAAAAATTATAAAGGACCTGGGCTGGCCATTCAGCACATTGAATTGGAAGGCCCCGTCACGGATGAATTCCCCAGTCGGGGACAGCGTCTTCTGTTTGACGGTTTGAAGAGGGTTGAGGTCGAGCCATCCAATCCCTCCGTCAAACAGAAGTCGTGGTATGTGCCCCGCTTTGAAATAAAGTTGGAAAATCCGGAAAGCGAGGTTGCCGCGGTTCTCCAAAGAATAGCCACCAGGGCCTTCCGTCGCCCGGTGCCCCGGGAAAAGGTGGCTGCTTATGTTGATTTGTTTCAATCGGAAAGGGCCACGGGATCGACCGTTGAAGAAGCGCTGCGTGCCGCCGTCACGGCCATTTTTTGTTCACCGGACTTTTTGTTTCTGAGAGAGTCGAAAGGCTGGCTGGATGACTATTCCCTGGCCTCCCGCTTGTCTTATTTCCTGACCCGCACATTGCCCGATGACGAACTGCTCGCCGTGGCGGAGGAGGGGAGATTGCGCTCTGATGCCGCCGCTTTGCGGACCCAGATGGAACGCCTCATGGAGGGGGCCGGTTTTGAGCGATTCATCGATGATTTTACGGATGCCTGGCTGGATCTGCGCGACATCGAATTTACCAGTCCTGACAGAAAACTTTTTCCTGAGTTCGACCCGTTTTTGCAAGATTCCATGGTGAAGGAAAGCCGTGCCTATTTCCGGGAGTTGATTGAAAAAAACGAGAGTGTCACCTGTCTGGTCAAATCCGATTTTGCCATGCTCAACAACCAGTTGGCCGATCTCTATGGGATCACCGGAGTCAGAGGGCCGGAGATCAGGCGGGTCCATCTTCCCGAAGACAGCCTTCGAGGTGGATTTTTGTCTCAAGGCAGCGTGATGAAAGTCTCGGCAAACGGGACGAACACCTCACCGGTGCGCCGGGGCGTGTGGATCATGGAACGTATTCTTGGTGAAACCCCGCCAGCGCCGCCCGCTTCCGTTCCCGGAATCGAACCGGATATTCGGGGGGCATCCACCCTGAGAGAAATCCTGACCAGGCACCGCGAGGCCCCCAACTGCCGGTCCTGCCATGAGAAGATTGACCCCCTGGGTTTTGCCATGGAGAGATTCAATCCCATTGGCGGAGAGCGCAGCCGATACCGTACCCTCGGGGACGGGGAAAAAGTGACCGAATTGGTCCGCGGAAAGAGGGTGCGTTATAAGCTCGGCCTGCCGGTTGATGACTCTGGCGAAACCGAGGATGGGGAAAAATTTGCCGGATATCGGGAATTTCGCGACCTGATCGCATCGGATCCTGAAAATCTTGCCAGAGCATTGACTACCAAGTTGCTGATCTTTGCCACGGGCCGAGGTATGGGTTTTTCCGACCGCCATGAAATTGAGAAAATTGTGCAAAAATCCGGGGAGAATGGGTATGGAGTGAAGGACATCATGCGATTCGTGGTGACAAGTGAAATTTTCAGGCGAAAGTGACATCACATAGGACGCGGAGTCAGGAACTCGGAAACCATGAAGACGAAATCCCCCTACATTGCCAAAAATATTCGTATCAACCGTCGCCATTTCCTCCGGGGAACCGGAGCGGCCATGCTGACGCTTCCGGCACTGGAGGCCATGACGCCGACCTTCGGCCGGGCCGGCGGGTCCGTCGAATCGCCGAAGCGCTTCGTCGCCATGTGCGCCACCCTTGGTTTTCACGCTCCCTTTTTCTTCCCTGAAAAGGCCGGCCCGGACAACACCAAAACGCCTTATCTTTCCATTCTCAGGAATCATGGAAAAGATTTCACGGTGTTCTCCGGCCTGAATCACCCGGAGCAGCAGGGCAATAATGGTCATGCTTCTGAAATGACCTGGCTGACCTCGGCGAAACGTCCCGGCTTGTCCGGGTTCAAAAATTCCATCTCTCTGGATCAAGTGATTTCTCAAAAAATAGGAATTGAAACCCGCTTTCCCTCTCTCGTGCTCTCCACCCGTTCCGGTTCTCTTTCATGGACGTCCACCGGTGTGGAAATACCTTCCGTGACATCTCCTTCGGAACTTTTTAAATCTCTGTTTGTGGAGGGGTCAGAGCAGGAGGTGAAGAAAGAAATGCACCAGCTACGCAGCGGTCGCAGCATTCTGGACACAATCATGGGGGAAGGCAGAAAACTGGAAAGCCGTCTGGGACCCAGGGACCGCGAAAAGCTCGATGAATATCTGACTTCGGTCCGCGATCTGGAATTTCGGTTGCAACAATCGGAGGGATGGGCCCGGAAACCGAAGCCCAAAGTGGATGCGGAGATGCCCCAGGACATTCAGGATCGCAACGACGCCATCGGGAAACAACGGATGATGAATGACATGATCGTGTTGGCCCTGCAGACGGATTCCACCAGAACGGTCACATTTCGGCTCAGCGGAATGAATGCCGTTCCCACTATTAAAGGAGTCAAGAACGACTGGCACAATCTTTCTCATCACGGTAAAGACCCCGCCAAGATTCGCGAATTGAAGATCATCGAGGAAGCGGAATTCACCGTATTCAATGAGTTTCTGACCAAGCTCAAATCCATTCAGGAAAATGGCAAGACCCTGCTCGATCACACCGCAGTGCTCTATGGTTCCAACCTGGGCAACGCCAGTAGTCACAGTTGGCGGAACGTTCCCGTTATCGTTGCCGGAGGAGGCTACCGACACGCGGGTTATATTGCTATCGATCCCAACGATCATCCGCCTCTCTGCAACCTTTTCGTTTCTCTGGCACAGAGAATGGGCATGGAAACGACTTCCTTCGGAAGCAGCACGGGTGTCGGGATTGACGGCTTCGAACAGGCGTAAGCTCGCCGGAGGACGTCTTCACGTCCTTTCTTTTTTTCTGCTCCTGGCCCAATCTCGCTGAGTCGTGGCTGCGAAAGGTTCATCAAATAAACTCCGCTTTGCCGGAATCGGTTGCTCCGATATGGGGTGGAAAGATGTTTCCACTATTGGGGGATATTCCAGAGTGGAGATGATCGCGTTTTGCGATATCGATTCAAGACGGTTCAAACAAGTGGAAAAAGAATGGCCCGGCCGCCCGAAATTCAGCGATTTTCGTGTAATGTTAGATAGTCTGGGTGATCAGATCGACGCCGTCAACGTGACCGTTCCGGACCATCAGCATGCCTTCATTACGCAGGAAGTGCTGCGGCGCGGCCTCCATGTCTATTGCCAAAAGCCACTGACCCACACCGTTTGGGAAGCGCGGCAGATGGCCGCACTGGCAAAAAAAGCGGGAGTGGTCACACGAATGGGGAACCAAATCCACTCCGAACCGCAGTATCGTTCGACCAGGCTCATCATTCAGCAGGATAAAAAAATTGGCAGAGTCAAAGAGATACACACCTGGATTAGTGCATCCGGTCACGGTCGGTCCGGCTTGCTGAATCCTCCCGAAAATCCACAGAAAGCTCCGCCTGAAGTGAATTGGAATCAGTGGATCGGTCCTGCGCCGTGGCGGGAATTCGGTGGCGAGAGAATCTACCACCCCTTTTCCTGGCGCGACTGGCAGGACTTCGGTTCCGGTTCGATGGGCGATAATGGATGTCACCTGCTCGATCCTCTTTTCACGGCGCTCGATTTGACCGCTCCCATTTCGATCTCCGCCAATCACAGCGGGATGAATGATCAAGTCTGGCCCGCCCAGGAGACAGTTACCTATACATTCCCCAAAACGAAATACACCGAGGGAGATCTGACCATCACCTGGTACGACGGTGGTCGTCGGCCCAATTGGAAATACAAAGGGGTTCCCAGTGGCAGGGAGCTGCCGCAGCCCGCCTCCCTTATCGTGGGAACTGAGGGGTATTTGTTAGTGCCCCATTGGGGAACGCCAAAGCTGTATCCTGAAAAAGATTTCGTCGATTATGAACTTCCCGATGCCGGTCCGGCCCATCATTGGCACGATTGGGTGGATGCCTGTCTCGAAGGGAACTCGGGTCTTTCTGACAATTTTGCCTATGCCGGTCCGCTGACGGAGGCTGTCCAACTTGGAAATGTGGCTGTTCGCTTTCCTGATCGGGCGCTGAATTGGGATGCCGAAAATCTGAAAATTTCCAACATGCCCGAGGCAAATAAATTCCTGACAAAAACCTATAGGAAAGGTTGGGAAGTTGATGAAGTTGTCTCATGAAAATCAAAACTTGTTTTTTCGCCCTGCTGTTTTTTCCGTTTCTCAGCCAGGCTGACCTAAGCTGGAAAGCGGGCGCCGCAAAAACCGTCATTACACCCGCGCATTCGATGTGGATGGCGGGCTACGGATCACGCAGGGCGCCTTCGACGGGCAAACGGACGGAGCTTTTTGCCAAGGCGCTGGTTTTGGAAGACGGCAAGGGAAACAGAGGACTGATCGTGACGCTTGATCTGGTTGGCATCGAACGATCCCTCTCCGGCTCCATTTGACGGGAGCTTGAGGGAAAATACGGGCTCACCCGGAAGCAGATCGCGATCTCTACGTCCCACACTCACAGTGGCCCCGTTGTCGGAAAAGACCTCGGTCCTCTCCACTATTACAACATTGGCGCGGATCAGCGGAAACTGGTCGACGACTATGCAATTGTCCTTCAGCAAAAAATCATTGAGGTGGTGGGCGAGGCCATCCAACACATGGCCTCGGCCCGAGTTCAATCGGGCAGTGGAAAAGCCACTTTTGCGGTCAATCGCCGCAACAACAAGCCATACAGTCAGGTTCCTGAATGGCGCAGCAAGGGAACCTTGGCAGGGCCGTCCGATCACGACGTTCCCGTGCTCACCATCCGCGATCCGGAATCTGGGGAAATACGGGTCATCCTCTTCGGCTATGCCTGTCACGCCACCACCCTTTCCCTGAACGAATGGAATGCGGATTATCCCGGTTATGCGCAGACGGCTCTGGAAAAATCTCATCCCGGTGCGGTGGCTCTCTTCTGGGCGGGTTGCGGAGGCGATCAGAATCCGCTGCCCCGGGGCAGCGTCGATTTGGCGGAGCATTACGGTGAAGAGTTGGCCGCGGCTGTGGACAGTGTAATCAGAGGAACCATGCCCGTCCTGAAACCCGCCCTCTCCACGGCTTACAAAGAAATTAAAGTGCCTCTTGCAGCCCTTCCAACGTCCCAGGAGATTTCCAATAATCTGAAATCCACCAATCGCTTCGAAGCTGCCCGGGCCAGGTTGCTCCAGCAGAAGATTGAGAAAAACGGCGGGCTCGACGACTATTATCCCTATCCCATCGGACACTGGAAATTGGGTGGTCGGATTGATTTCGTCATTCTCGGAGGAGAAGTGGTCGTGGACTATGCTTTGCGATTGAAACGGGAAATGTCAGGCACTCAAACATGGGTGGCGGGATACTCAAATGACGTGATGGCCTACATTCCCTCCCTGCGGGTATTGAAAGAGGGTGGTTACGAAGGGGGCGATTCCAATGTCTACTACGGTTTGCCGACGCTGTGGGGAGATGCCATTGAGGAAACGATTGTCGGGGCGGTTTTGCATCCTTAGGAGACAGTGGAAAAAATCTGAAGCGCTGCATCAGCGTCCCCTGCCTCCGGGCCGTTCCGGCTGTGCACCGGCTGCCGGAAAAGCAGGATGGTTCGCAGTTTTTTTATTTTATTCTCCATCGATAGTCCCTTAAGAAATGCCCGATCTGTTTCAGCATATCGAAACCTGCGCCAAGGTCGTTTCTATTTCCCTGCTGGTGGCCCTGCTGGCCTGGGAATCACGTGCCCCCTGTTATGCCTTTTTCAGCCATCACTTGAAACAGAGGATCATTCACGGGCTGGTTAATTTTATCCTGACCGCCCTCAATGCCTTGTTGATTGGTCTGGTCTTTTCCACTCTCTGGCTGGAGGCGTCAACCTGGGCTTCGGAAAATGGGATTGGATTGCTCAACGCCATCAAACTCCCCCTGTGGCTCGATACCGTTGCCGCCATTCTCTTGTTCGATGTCTGGACCTATTGGTGGCATCGAATCAATCATGCGGTTCCGTTTCTGTGGCGGTTTCACCGAGTTCATCATTCCGATCCGGAGATGGACGTGACTACGGCGAACCGCTTTCATTTCGGTGAAATAGCCATTTCCTCCCTCCTCCGGGTTCCCGTTATTCTGGCAATTGGAGCTGATCTCTGGCAGTTGGCCCTTTACGAAATGATCATGTTTCCCATTGTTCAGTTTCATCACGCCAACATCAGGCTTCCGGAAAGGTGGGACCGCTTCATCCGGATGTTTGTCCCCACCCCGGCCATGCACAAGGTGCATCACTCCGATTATTACAGGGAAACCAATTCCAATTACACCTCCCTGCTGTCGATCTGGGACAGGGTTTTCGGATCATTTCGATTGAATACGGACTTGAAAAGTATTCGTCTCGGTTTGAAAGAATTTCGATCTCGCCAAAACCAGACCCTGATTGCTCTGCTGAAAAATCCTTTCAAAAAACGAGGGGAGGATGTGGAAAAAGAACAGCCGCCCTCCGCTCAGTAGATTTTCCGCAGTCTCTCAGCCCTTCAATTTTTCGTCGCTCACATCGAAGGAAATCCCCACGTAAGAACCGCCGGAAAACCTGCCGCCCAGTCGATGAGAAACCTCGCAGTCCGGGAACAGAAGAGGCCTGCCCCGAAGCCCGTCCCGATGGCGCCGCCAGGCCAGCACTCCGGCAAAAACCATTACGACCAGCATGCCGCCTCCGACAGCTCCCAACCAATACCACCAGTCGATTTGAAACCGGCTTTCCGTTCCGTTGTCGGCGTCTTCAACAATAATCACAGGGGTGCTGCTGTCGTTTTCTTTCAATGCCGCCACCACAGCGGGAGATTCCACTGCCAGAGTGTCCACAATCCCGGCGCCGCCTTCCGCGGGGGTAATTGTCATTTTTTTTCTCAACTCCAACTCCCGGTCCATCAACCGTGCCAGCCAGTAAAGTTGGATGCTCATCTCGACGGCAATTTTTTCCACCTGATCGGGGGCATTTTGGGTGGAAGCGCCCTGTCGAAGGCAATTCTCTTTGATGCGATCAAAAACTGACCGGGGAAGCAGAGAACGGACCGAACGATTATAGACGAGCTGGGTTTTGTCCGGTCGTTCCCGATAATAGACCATCAACACCGTCGGATTTTCTTCAAACCATGCCTCGTGCAGTTTTTCCAGCGAAATGTCCGATGGAATCTGCTGAGTTTCCCCGAGGACCATCACATACATGTGGAATTTGGCTTCGTCCGACTGGAATTCAAGAAAGCGGCTCAGGTCGTTCGATTTCTGTTCGGTCAGGAGATGTTGTGGATCAATCAAAAATCGAAACGGAGCCCGGGCAAAATAGCTGTCCCGCAGCTTCCCTTAATCGGTGGGAGAGTATCGTCTCCCGGATCTTCCCGAGCCATGTTTTTCGTTGTGCCCGTCGCGGACAAAATTTCTGCCGGTGTTTCCCCCCCGACCGATTTTTCAAGTTCCATTTGATCCGCCAACAAGGTCGCCGTGTCATCGGCTTGGTTCCCTTTGGCATCGGCTTGGTTGCTTTCCGCGCCATTCTTCGCTTTGGAAGCCATCTCTTTTCCTTCAACCTTGGCACCTTTCGCCAGCAGAGTCTTTTTTCTGCTCGTTGCGCTTTTCTCGGGATATCCCGTCAACAGCCCTGCGGGCCATAATCCTCCTCCCAACGAATAAGCCGCGGCTTCAGCCGCGGATTTCCACTGGGGTAGTTCGACTCCCGCGGCGTGGGAGGTTCCCGTTCCTGAGAAAGCCGCCAGCGCGAGAATCGCGGGAACAAGTCTCATGGAAGGGTGGAACATCGTTAAGAAAAGTCGGAAACGTAAATCACTTAAACCGACGCGAATGTTCGATCTTTTTTTCGGTCGGAAAATCCCGAAAACTGAGGGCGAAATGATCCGGTAAATCGAGAATATGGAACCCTTCCCGTTTAAAGCATGACTGCAGTTGTTCGTGGGAAAGGCCTTTCAGTTTCCTCGATTTCCGGCTGAGCATCCTGCTGAGCCGGGAAAAAAGACAACAAAGAGCCGGTCCATACTCCCCGTTGACCAGACCGGGCCGCGCCGCCATCAACACCCGATAAGCCTCTTCATTGGAAATCAGCATTTCCGCAAAATACCCAAGAGACATGCCAATCTGTTTGCCGCGGGCATCGAGAATCACCAATACTGCATTGTCGTTGGGTCGGGCATATTCCGCTCCCTTCACCTGACCGTGATTCAACAGCCAGAACCCCAACTCACTCACGCTGAGGGAGTCCGACAAATCCCCCAAATAAACGCAGAACAGCATTTGGGGAAAGCGCAGTTCCAGTCGATCGAGAACCGCATCCAATTCGTCCTTGTCCATCTTTCGAAGGCAGTGGGCCGCGTCGTGCACTCGCGACATTTGAACGTAATTGTCTCCATACTTTGCCCTGGCTTCGACCGCCGAATAACCGCATGAGTAACAACTTTCAGCCTCGTGATCAACCGGGCGCATGCAACTGGGGCATCTCATAGAAAAAGTACACTCAATTTATTTTCCTTATCGCAATTATCAATATTACAATACTATTAAGGAATATTAATTAGTCAAGCGTTTTGGCGGGCTTTTTAGCCCGGACATTTCTTCTCGCGGGAAGCGTTGAGTGACTCTGCCACAGCCAGCGTTGCCAGATACCGGGCGACGTTTGGACGGCCCGCATGTCGATTGATGGAGGGGATGCTCCGGTCGGAATGGCGCAAAAGGTCAGAACCCCGGTGAAAAAGCGGCAGGAAACCAAGGCCTGTCTCCCGTCAATCCGGTAGCACCACTCCTGTTCCTCCGCGAGCTGAAAAATCTCATGCCGGAAGCAATCGCCCGGCTATTGCCGCTGCCAGAGAGATGAGCCGCTCTTTTTCTTCATCGCTGAAATCATGAGGCACCAGTTTACCGACACCGAGTGTTCCGCAGAGGCGATCGCCATCCAGTGCCGGAACCGCCAGAGACCCTTGCACGCCGGTTTGTTTGGCTCCCGGTTTTGCGACACCTGAGGTGTCCGTCTGCAGGTTGCACAATTCCACCGGCTCCCGACTCTCAGCGGCTGCCCCGGCGATGCCTTTTCCCACACGGATCGATTGAATCACCGGCGCCAGGGTTTCCGGCACGCCCTGTTGGGCCACCAATTCCAACTCCTGCGCACGGGGGTTCAGGCGATGCAGGGTTCCGGTGACACAGTCAAATTCCGCGATTGCCGCCTCCAGAAATCGTTTCCATTCGTCCTCGTCGGGATCTTCGCTCAGGATGTTTGCCGCACTCATGGGAACTGATACAACCAGAAACCCAGACTTTCAATCCGCAAGCTTCACCGTGGCCGCATTTCCGGCGGTGGGAGAGGCGTTGTTCCCATAGGAGACTGTGGAAAAACGCTGAAACGAAAAATCCTCTGTTTGTTGGATTGGAAAACAGCGGCCTTGCCGGAGTTGTTTTTCCACAGTCTCTTAACGCAAAAAAATGAAACTTTATGTCCAAAAATTCCGATGACTGACCTTATACTTGCGGAGCGTTGTCCCATGCCCGAATCAAGTAGAGAGCCCGGAGCGGAGGAATACCTCATGCTTCTCAACGAACATGAGCATTCCCTGGCGGCCTATGTTCATACCCTCGTCCCCGTTCTGGAGGATGCGGAGGATATTTTGCAGTCCTCTCGGATTACCATGTGGAAACATTTTTCCAGTTTTGAGCCGGGAACCAATTTTTCCGCCTGGGCTCGGAAAATCGCTTTGAACCAAATCCTGAATTACCGGCGTTCTGAGCAGCGGCGTCCCGTTTTTTCCTGTGATCCGGAATTCATCGAAGCTGTCGCCAACTAGATTGATCGACAGGGAAGTCATCTTAATCTTCGCTCGGACGCCCTCAACATCTGTCTGGCCAAGCTCCCCGTGGCTCATCGGAATACCATTTTACTCCGGTATTTTGAAGGTCTTGGTGTGGAGGAAATAGCGGAAAAAACGAATCGTACAACCGGAGCCGTCTATCGCTTGCTCAGCCGAATACGAACGGTTTTGAACGATTGCATTACGGAAACCCTTAGCACCCAAAGTTCATGAGTCCTGAAGAAAAAATTGACCGGGCACTGGAGGGCCTCCTTTCGACCAAGGATCTGGCCCAACTGCAATCTGAGGTCGTGACTGATTCCTCTTTGCGCTCGCTCTACGTCGAGCGGGCGTGGCTCCACGGCAGGCTGCAGTCGCAAAGGGAGGTTTTGCCGAAACTGTTGGCCTCCGCTCAGAGACCATCCGCTTTGCCTTCCAGCGTGCTCAAATGGGGAGCCGTGGCATCGGTCGCGGTGTTGGGATTGGGTCTGTTTTTCTTTTCCTTCGGGCGACGACCGGCCAAAAGTAATCCGCCTGTCGCGACCTTGATCGAGGCGCGGGACTGCCGGTGGGAGGGCTCTGAACTCCCCACTAATCAAGGCGCCAAGCTCGGAGTCGGGACACTTTCACTGGCCGAGGGACTGGCCACCCTTCAATTTGAGAGCGGCGCCACGGTCACCCTGGAGGCGCCCTCGAAACTTTCGGTCATTTCCAAAATGCACTGTCGGCTTCTGGACGGTTCCGCTGTCGCCGAAGTTCCGCAATCAGCTCACGGGTTTACCATAGACACGGCTGAAATGGAGGTCGTTGATCTGTGGACAAAATTCGTCCTCACCTCCAGTCAGTTCGGCAGTTCCCACGTCATTGTTTTTCAGGGGAAAGTCGAGGTCAGGCGTCCCGGTGATAAGGCGGCGAAGCTGCTCCGCACCGGCGGCTCGATTCATTACGGACAGGCGCCGCCACCGGGCGATCGCGAAATGCAGAGGGTGGAGACCCTCACCACCAGATCCGATGGCTGGATGCAGGTTCCCACGTCTTATGGAAAAGGAAAAGACAGTTTTGTGAGGCGGCTCGACTCCCAAACCTCACATGGGAGCGATCCTCTGATTATGGTGAAGCATACGGATATCTCACCTGGAAATGAGCGCCGCATCTGCCTGACTTTTGATCTCAGCGGTGGTGGAGCCGTCCCATCCGTTGAGGCCGCCAAATTGACGATGCAGATTCAGTCCAGTGGGCTGGGGTTTTCCGCTTTGATTCCCGATTCCCGTTTCGCGGTTTACGGAGTGCTTCGGGATCGATTGGATCGTTGGGATGAATCCTCGATGACATGGGATAATTCACCCGAGATCACCGCCGCCGATCTGTCGCCCGAAGATTTTGTCCGCGTCGCGGAATTCACCATTTCCCGGGGCGCCGCCAAAGGGCAGATCGAAGTCTCCACTCCCGAGTTGGCTGAATTTGTTCGATCCGACGCCAATCGGATGGCGACCTTTTTGATCGTGCGCGAAACCGGCGAAACGGACAGCCAGGGTTTGGTCCATGCCTTTGCCTCGAAGGAAAATCCCGATGCCCGTCCGCCCACGCTTTGGTTGAAATCAGCAGACGAAAAATAATCATGATCGTTCATCAACCAGTTGCCACCCTTTTTTATCTGCTTTGCCTCGCCGCATTGCTGGTGGGCCCGCAGAGTCGGGTTCAGTCAAAGGATGCCGATGGAAAAGTCGATTCCAATGGTTTTACCTCGGAGGACCATCAATAGTGGGCGATTCAACCGGTAGTCGATCCGGACGTTCCCGCTGAATTCGGAAAGGGTTGGGCCAAAAATGCCATTGATTGTTTTGTCGCCAGAAAACTGAAAGAGAATCAACTGGCCCCCGCCCAGGAAGCTTCCGCGAACGAATTGGTTCGCCGTATTTACATGGATCTTCACGGGCTGCCCCCGAACCCGGATCAGGTAAAAGACTTCGCGATCAGCTACAAAAAAGATCCTGACGAAGCCATCAGTAAACTGGTTGATAAACTTCTCGCCAGCCCCCGCTACGGGGAACGCTGGGCGCAACACTGGCTCGACGTGGTTCGCTATGCTGAGAGCGACGGATACAACGCGGATGGTTACCGATCGGAAGCGTGGAGGTATCGTGACTACGTGATTGATTCCTTCAACGATGACAAGCCCTACAATCAGTTTGTTCGGGAACAGTTGGCGGCGGATGAATTCGCCCCGGATGATCCCGGAGCGTTGATCGGGACCGGCTTCCTGAGACTCGGGGTTTACGAGTGGAACCAGAGAAATGCCCGGATGCAGTGGGACCTCATTATGACGGAAATGACCAACGTGACCGGCGAGGCCTTTCTTGGGATCGGCATTGGTTGTGCCCAGTGTCACGATCACAAATTTGATCCCATTCTGCAGAAAGATCACTTTGCCCTGCAGGCATTTTTGAATACCACATGGTGGCCCGAAAATCGTCCTCTGGCGACTTCGGATGAGCGGGCTGCCTATGACAGAAAACTGGCCAGGTGGAAAGCTGCCACCAAAAGCATCCGCGCTGGAATCGATGCCCTGACCAAGGATGAATTGGCAAAGAAAAAAGCCAGCGTGGTCGTTCAATTCCCGGCGGACGTCAGGGAAATGTATGGCAAGCCCGCCTCGCAACGATCGCCCTACGAAGAGCAGATTTCCCAACTGGTCCAGCGGCAGGTGGACTACGCTTTTCAAAGGATGGATTTTGAAAAAATCTTTGCAAAAGATAAGAGAAAACTGGCAAAATATCAGGATCTCACCAAAAAGCTGAAATCTTTTGATCACCTGAAACCTCCGGCACCACCCAAGGCCTTCGTTGCCACAGACGTGAGCGCCAGGGCGGCTCCGACTTTTTACAAAGACAAAAAGAGCAAGAAAGACACCGAAGTCGAGCCGGCATTTCTGACGATTTTGGGATCTCCTGAGCCGAAGATCACTCCCACCAGACACACCACCGGGAGACGGTTGGCTCTGGCCAACTGGATTGCCAGCAAAGACAATCCTCTTTCGACGCGGGTGATCGTGAACCGAATCTGGCAACATCATTTTGGAAGGGGAATCGTGGAGACGCCGAACGATTTTGGCAGACTCGGCGAAGCACCAAGTCATCCTGAACTGCTTGATTGGCTGACCAAACATTTTCTGGAGAACGGCTGGAAAATGAAGGCGCTCCACCGGCTCATTATGACCAGCGCCAGCTACCGACAGACAGCGAGAGACAAGCCGACACCGGATGAACTGGCGATCGACCCACGCAACCGTTTGCTTTGGCATTTTTCACCCGCCAGGCTGGACGCCGAAGAAGTTCGCGACTCCATGCTCGCCACCTCGGGGGAACTTCAAAATCGTGACGGCGGTCCTTCGGTGGGTGCTTCCTCGTCCGACCGCAGCATCTATTTGAAGAAAATGCGCAATTCAAAAGACCCGATGCTCGGCCAGTTTGATATTCCCCTGGGATTCAGTTCTTCTCCGAGCCGGGTTTCCACCACCACGCCCAACCAATCTCTCATGCTGGTAAACGGTAAATGGACGCTGGCCCGCGCTGCCGCGTTCGCCAAACGAATCCTGGCGGGGAAACAATTCATCACCTCCGATGAAATCAGAGATGCCTATCAATTGGCCTATGATCGCGAGGCGACGGACGATGAGGTGGCCAGCGCTCTTGCCTTCATCAAGGCTCAATCTGAGACCGTGGCCGGACCTGCCTCACCCGTACCCGTCCAACAGTTTTCCGGTGAGAATGGTTTGCGGCCCATTTCGCAGGCGTTCAGGAACAACGGTGGTATTGACCTGGGGAAGAATGCCCTCTGGCTGCAGCCCGGCAGTCGCTTTGAGCGCTTGCAAATCAGTTCCGTGAAATTGCCGGAGGAAGAGTTCACCATCGAAGCCGTCGCCAATCTTGACTCCGTTCATCCCGACGCAGCTGTCAACACGCTGATCAGTTGTTGGAGCGAATCAAAAAAAGACATCGGATGGTCCTTCGGTGTCACCAGCGCAAAATCGCGCTATTCGCCGAGAAATCTGATTATCCAATTGGTGGGGGACGATTTTCAGGACCAGCGCATCTATGAAGTCGTGCCGTCGGACCTTTATTTGTCACTTGGAAGACCGTATTACCTCGCGGCTGCGATCTCGGCAAAGCCGTCAAAGGACGATGTCACGAAAGGGAGTGTCACTTTTTACATGCAAGACTTGTCCGACCCGAAAGCCCGGCTTCTCACGGTCAGGACGCCTCATCAAATTGTGGGTGGGCTCGCCACTTCGCCCAGTCTTCAGACCCTCATCGGGGGGCGGCATCAGGGAAATCACCTCTGGGACGGCCAGCTGGCCCGCCTCGTCGTCAGCGAGGGACTGCTTTCATCGGATCAACTGTTGATCAGCGGCGGAAAAGGAAATCGGCGCGTGATCGACTGGGATTTTTCAGGAAAAAACGGGGAACAACCCGCCCCCCATACCGCCTGGGTCCGGAAGATACCGAAAACAGACGCTCTCAAATATCCACCCAGACTCTTCGGTGCGGTCACCGATTTCTGTCAGGCTCTTTTGAACTCCAACGAATTTCTTTACCTACAATAAGATCATGGCCCATTGCAATCGAATCGATTATCCCGCCAGCAGACGGGAATTTTTAAGCCGCGCCGGAGCTGGATTCGGTGCTGTCGCCCTGTCGGCCCTGACGGGTGAGAACCTCCTTGCCAATCGAGGCGCGCCCAATCCGGTCGCCGCGAAAATTCCCCAAAAGCTCGGGCGTGCCAGGAATGTGATATTCCTGTTTATGGAGGGCGGTCCCAGCCATCTCGACATGTTCGACCGAAAACCATTGCTGAACAAACTGGCTGGCCAGAAACTTCCGGACAGCTTTGAACGCCCTGTCACCGCCATGGGCGAGGTCAATTCGCCTCTCCTTGAATGCAGACGCAAATGGACTCAGCACGGGGAGAGCGGACTCTGGATTTCTGACTGGCTGCCCCATCACTCGAAAATCGCCGATGAACTCTGCGTCGTCCATTCCTGCGTTTCTGACGGGATCAATCATGCAGGCGGCGTTTGCCAGATGAACACGGGATCCGTCTTCGGTGGCCGCCCCTCCCTCGGAGCCTGGGTGTCTTATGGAATCGGAACGGAAAATCACAGTCTGCCTGGTTTCGTCGTGATCAAGGATTCCAACTCCATGGTCGTCAACGGAGCCCGAGCCTGGGGGGCGGGATTCCTTCCGGCTCTTTATCAGGGGATTCTGATCGAAAACGGGAGGGAACCAATCAAAAACCTCTACAACCCCGATGGAGTCAGCGATCAGCGACAGAAACAAAAACTGGATTTCATTCAGCAGCTCAATCAGAAGCACCACCAGGGGCGTGAATTCAACAGTGATCTGGAGGCCCGCATTCGGAGTTACGAACTGGCGTTCCGGATGCAGGCGAAAGCTCCGGAAGCCATCGACCTCGAAAGCGAGCCCGACTACATCAACCAACTTTACGGGCTCGATCAAAAAGAAACGCGAATCTACGGAAAACAATGCCTGATGGCCCGTCGACTGGTCGAGCGGGGTGTGCGCTTTGTCCAACTCTACCACGGGGCCGGGAGCAAGTGGGACAGCCACACCAAAATCGAATCCAACCACTCCCGCCTTTGTCGAAATGTGGATCAACCCATTGTCGGACTGATAACGGACTTGAAACAACGCGGTCTTCTCGATGAAACCCTGATCATCTGGGGCGGTGAATTCGGGCGCACTCCCATGAGCGAAAAAGGCGATGGCCGCGATCACAACCCCACGGGTTTCACCATGTGGATGGCCGGAGGAGGTGTCAAAGGCGGACAGACCATTGGCGCCACGGACGAATTGGGACTCTATGCAGTGGAAGACAAACTTCACGTTCACGACATTCACGCCACAACCATGGCCATGTTAGGCCTCGATCACACCGAGGTGGTGTATATGCACAAGGGCCGACCGGAGCGGGTTGATCTGAATGAGGGACACGTCCATGAAGGAATCGTGAGTGGGGCCTGATACCAGGCTCCGGACAATCTGGTGCAATGCCGTGGCGACCGTGAGAATCGGGCGGTCAGTGGGCGATTATTTTTTTATTGACCTGAAATCGGGAAATCTCTACGATCGCTCTGTTATGGAAAAGTTACTCAGAGAATTGCTCAGGGAAAAGGGCGACAGAGGGGGGCAGGTCTTCAGCGTTTCTTCAGAAACGACAGCGCTTGAGGCGGCCAGAAAGATGAGGCGGAATAGGGTGGGGTCGTTACTGGTCATAGACGGCAAACAACTTAAGGGAATATTCACCGAGAGGGACGTGCTCAACAAAGTTGTGGCCGAGGCGCTGGATCCTGCTGAGGTTCCGGTGAGTGAGATTATGACCAGAAATGTCATTGTCATTGGACCCAAATTGACGGTCCGCGAAGCCATGCAGATTGTAACCGAAAAGAGGCTGCGCCACTTGCCGGTAGTTCAGGGCAGCCGTTTACTCGGCATGTTGTCGGGTGGCGATCTTACCCGCTCCATTGTCGAAGAGAGCGAAAGTTTTATCGAGACCCTGTATGAATACATGCACGGCACCTATCCCGGTTAGGAGACTGTTGAAAAACCCTGAAACGAAAAATCTTCGGTTTGTTGGATGGGAAAACAGCGGCCTTGCCGGAGGTGTTTTCAATCGACCCTTCGGGCTGCGGCCCTTTTGTCCGCTGGCTTCGTTGCGATTCAGTCAGGTAAGCAGGCTACCTTCCTTCACCGCGCCTCGCCATCGAACAAAATGACTCGCAGTTTTTCATTCCACCGTTTTTCCACAGGCTCCTGGATCGGGAGATATTTTTCCAGAACCTATTGCCTCAGACCCTGGGGAATTACCACAGCGGTGATCAAGGCGCCAATGAGATTGGCGAACAGGTTCCGTCCGGTTTACCGGTAATTTCAGGGAAATCCCGGCGCAGCTCCCGAAACCCGCCATTGAAAAATAGTGGAAAGTTCCTTAGCAGTCTGTCGGACTCCTAAGAGACTGTGGACAAACGATGGAATGAAAAACTGCGAGTCATTTTGTTCGATGGCGAGGCGC
>Ga0114931_10003194_pt1 | contig 20779 bp, 22 predicted proteins | sample 2SBtaG_FD_89579 | JGI IMG/M metagenome (GOLD analysis project Ga0114931, IMG submission 89579) | Deep subsurface microbial communities from Kolumbo volcano to uncover new lineages of life (NeLLi) - 2SBTROV14_V59a metaG | ecosystem: Environmental > Aquatic > Marine > Volcanic | place: Kolumbo...
ACCTGCTCAGGCGAGCAGCGCGACGCCCCTGCGGAGAAGTCCGAATGATTCGGCTTTCCAACCACATGAGGTGATCGCAATGACGCGCAAGAAGCAGAAGAAGACTCCAGGGCGGCGGATGCCGGCCCTGCGCATCCACAAGCAGAGCCAGCGGTGCTACGGCACTTTCAACGGGCAGATGGTCTGGTTTGGCGCCCGCTCCGACCCGGCCACGCAGGAGCGTTTCGACGCCCACCTGGCCCAGTGGCTCGCCCGTGGCCGCAAGCCGGAGGAGCCCCACGATGACAGCATCAGCGTGAAGAGCGTGGTAGCTCGCTACCTGCGTCACCTCGAGGAGAAGCACGACGAGATCTGGCTGCGGAACAACGGCAACCGACTGACACAGTCGCTGAAGCCACTGCTACGGCTGCAGGGCACAGAGCCTGCCACGGCATTCTCCCCACTCAAGCTCAAGGCGGTCCGACAAGACATGATCGCGAGTGACCGACTTTGCCGCAGCGAGATCAACGCACGAGTGCAGATCATCCGCCAAGTCTTCCGCTGGGCGGTCTCCGAGGAGTTGATACCCCCACTGATCTCCCATGGACTCAACACTATCGTCCACCTGCGCCCTGGCGAATACGGCGTCCGCGAGGGCAGGGTGCGTGGACCGGTCGCCGAGGACGTCGTGTTCGAGACGATGAAGCATCTGCACCCGGTCGCCGCCGCCTTGGTCGAGCTGCTGTGGCTGACTGGCGCCAGGCCGAGCGAGATTTTCAACCTCTGCCCCGAGGACATCGACCGCTCAGGAATGGTATGGATCGCCACACTGCGGAAGCACAAAACGGCGAAGATGGGCAAGATCCGCGAGATCGGTTTCGGCCCAAGGAGCCAGAGAGTGCTCCAGCGGTACCTCGATCGTGTCCCCCTACCACCCGCAGACAGGCCGATTTTCTCACCTGCTCTGGCAATGACCGAGCACCAACTTCTCAGGAGAGAGGCGCGGCAGTCCAGAGTTTGGAACTCGCACGTACAGAGGTACGAACGGGAGGCGGCCAGACGAAAGACTACCGACTACGGCGATCGCTACACTGCAGCGACACTTCGCACGACAATCAGGCGCGCTGTGGCGCGGGCTAATCGGGGCCGGCAAGAGGCGAACGAGGCTAGACCAGAGCGCGAGTCCCCCATGCTGCCCCATTGGACACCCTACCAGCTGCGGCATGCGGCACTGACTCGGATCCGCGCAGCCCGAGGGATCGAGGCGGCGAAGGCAATTGGCGGCCACTCCAATACAATAGTAACTGAAGGATACTCCAGGCAGGCAGAGCGTGAACTCGCCCGGCAAATCGCCGGGGAGCTGGGGTGAATCACCTTGGAGCATGCCCTCGTCCAAGAACTTGGCACCTGGATCTTTCTGGGGGCGGATTGGTAGACTGGCAGCCAAGGCCCCAGGCCCCAGGACACAATTCCGAACATGCTTAGCCTGATATCGCCGCTTTGTAGTTGAGAGCCAACCAACATGCCTGTAGCCCCCGATCGAATTCTGCATTCCTTCGAGCACGATGCCACACTGGGGGCAATCGTCGATACCGTTTCCAATTGCCTCGGAGGACAACTCTGGTTTCGAGGCGAAGCGCAAGATTTCCCAATACCCGCCAATTCGGAGCTCGCGAGGGTCACCCCCCGTCCGAACCTTGACCCGATCACTCCCGACTTCACCTTCGGACCTCATTCCTTTCCACTGCGTGTCCTCACATTGTATGAACAAGACATCATCACCTGCATTCAAAAAAACCCACCGCCAGACCCGTACTTTCCATCCCTCCTCACTCACCTCGATCACCCGGGCTGGCTTGCCCTGGCTCGCCATCATCGCCAACCAACACGACTGGTAGATGTAACGTGGGACCTACTTGTGGCAGTGTATTTCGCCTGTAGCGATGCACCCGAGAAGGACGGATTCATTTTTGCGTACTCAGGACTCTGGGATCCGAATACTCACCATCCAGTGAAGCACTACAAGGATCTGTATGATGCGGCAATTGGGGACAAGATTCCCGCCTACCGTGATGCTGAAATCACGACGCCCGGCACGCTCGAAACTCATGCAGAGATGCTAGCAACCGAAACAAAGAGCATCCGCGGCGACATGGCATACTTGTTCCGGTGTGAAGACGTCATCAACGAGCGCATGTCCACCCAGCGCGGCGCCTTTATCTGGCGAGGTGATCCAACATTGCCCCTCTTCGACGGTGTGGCAAACACCTTTGCCTTCCGAATCGCTGCAACAGCGAAGCTAGGCATCATCCGGCAACTGAACATCCTTGGTATCAACAAGATTGAATTGAGATTGCCATGAGTGTGCAAGATCTATGCGCAGATCAAATTCTGTCAATCGAGACTACACCAAATGGATTGGAGCGATCCTGTCACCTTCTGTGGCGCAGAGTGCCGGTGCGAGCAACCGGAACCTGCTAGTATCAAGTGTGCCGGAACGGCTGTGGGTAGCTCTCCCGTGGCCAGGGCATCGACATCAACACTCCCGGCGGCGTCAGGCGGCTAGAGTCTCACTGAGGGAAAGTGTCAGGTGGTAGACAGCAACAACAACACCAGCGCCGATGCCCGTGTCAAGGCCCTGCTAGCCCGCGGGGCCTCAAGGGAAGCAAGGGCATTGGCTAACGAGCTTTGGGGGTTCAACGGCATGGTCCTCAACATACTCCGCCTCCAAAAAGAGCTCGAACGTGAATCACTCCTTGAGACTCCGGAGGGAGCCGAGTGGGGTGACCTCGGCCCGCAGGGACAATCCGTGGTCAAGTGGTTTCTGCTCCAGGAGCGTGGAGCCTACTTCTCTCGAGAGGCAGTGCTTGATTTGGCTAAAGACGTTTCCGATGGCGGCAGGGATCGCAGCGTGATTCGCGAGCTTATTGATCTCGGAGTACTCGCAGGGAGGAATCCTCGCGGGGGAGTCCACCTGCGGAGACTCCCCCATGGCCTGCCTCACACCATTGAAAAGCACCCGTCCTGGAATCACCTTTCCGGTTAGCGCCCGCTTAGCGTCCGTGTGTAACCACCTCTGGCGTGGCACCTTCGGACGCATGGAATCACCTCTAGGTATTGACGTGCTGCTCGCGACCCTCCCCGGGGAAGACCGTGATCGGCTGTTTCCCCTGTTGGCAGAGGGGCCTCGCGTCGTCGAGGAACTGACGGGCAGTCGGCCCCATCGGTCACTTCTCTATCGGCATGCTCGAAGGGGCGTGTACGGCCAGCGGCTGCGCACCGTCGCGATGGGGCGCACTTTGATGAGCACGCGACGATGGCTAATGGAGCATTGGGCCGCCATCGCACTGGCCCGCCGCACTGTCGAGGCTCCCCCTACGCCTTGCATTCTGCCGACGACTCTCTCAGGTCACGTCAATGCGGTGACAGCGGAGGAAGCCGAGACCCTGCGTCGGCATGGCGTCGGACCCAAGGACGAAGAGTGACTGCCCGAGTCGACGTGTCCCGGCTGGTGGAGACTGATATGACCAGCGGGCACTCAGAGGTCTCTGAGAGAGCAACTCACTGGAGGGGCGATGGCAAGCAGTAGCGAGCGGCAACCGAACGGTGCAAACCTCTACCTCGACCTCCGGAATCTCCCGACAGAGCTCCGCAACGCTCGTGGACGCTGGACCTGGTGCAGTGCATCCACGAAGAGGCCCCTGTGCAAGGATGGCAGTCATCGGAACGGGCAGTGGCACGACAAGGCAGAGGACTTCGAGACTGTTCTTGCCGGACTGGAGCGCAAACAGAACAGAGGGTTGCGCGCTGGCTTTGCCTTTGCCAGCGACCGTGCGTATTCGGGTGTGGACCTGGACCATGTCCGAAATCCAGAGTCAGGTCAGCTGGTCCCGTGGGCAAGAGAGATTGTCGATAGGCTCGCAACCTACACAGAAGTCTCAGAATCCGGTGACGGATTGCACCTGATCCTCCGCGGTTCAAAGCCTGAGGGATTCACCACCTGTGTGAGCCGCGACCAGTTGGACCACAAGGGTGGCAGTCGAGCTCAAATTGAGGTTTACGACCACGGCCGCTACTTTCTGACAACCGGCAAGATCATTGAAGAGCGAAGCTCGCTCGGGAGCTCATCAGGGTTGATCTTCATATTCGAGACTTACTTCGAGACGCCACCCTCGAGCCTGTCAGCAGGAGATGATCTGAGGAGGGGCCTCGATCTCGATGAGATCATCCAACATGGAGTAGAGGAGGGTGGGCGCAACAACTGCGCAGCGCAGATCGCCGGTCGCCACTTCTCTCGAGGAGAATCTGAGAAGGAGGTCCTCTCTCTCCTTCAAGAGTGGAACCAGCGAAACTCGCCGCCGCTATCTTCTGCGGAGATCAGCAAGGTTGTCGGATCCATTCACAGGACTCACAAGGCGAACCGCATTGGCGTCTTCGGGGTGCTACCGGACCCAGGTGACAGCAAGAACGACTCCGGGGGAACTGAGGAATCGGCAGAGAATTGGAAAGAACCGAAGCCCCTCGTCCCGACGAAGAGCCTGCCCGAGTTTCCGATTGACGACGCTTTCCCGCCGGCCCTCGACTCACTCCGAGACTACGTTCAGAGCATTGCACAAAGCTACCAGGTTCCAGTCGATGCCGTGGCGATGCTTACAGTCGGCGTGGCCTCATTCGCAGTGGCGAAGACGATCGAAGTCGAGCCACAGCCGGGATGGCGTGAGCCCCTCCCTCTTTGGATCCTGGTGCTGCTCCCGAGTGGCGAACGCAAATCTGCGGTGTTCGCGCAGATCCTAGCACCAATGCACAGATGGATAGAGCAGGCAAGCGAAGCCATGCGCGCCAAGATCGCCGAGCACGTCAACCGAGTCGAGATCATCAAGGCAAAACTCAAGAAGTCACAGCAGAAGGCCTCCAGTGGCAAGGAAGAGGCGAACTCGGCGGAGGATCAGGCCAGCGCACTCTCAATCGAACTTGCTGAGCTCGAAGAGTCAACGCCTCATGCCCCTTCATTCGTTGTCTCAGATGCAACGACTGAGGCGCTGGCTCAGGTTCTCACACACAACCAGGAGCGAGCCCTTGTTGCGTCCCCAGAGGGGGATGCTCTGGACGTCCTATTGGGACGTTACTCCGATGGCAGTGCGAACTTCGGTGTATGGCTCTCCGGCCATGCTGGCGATGCCGTGCAAGTACGTCGCCGTACGCGAGACTCCGATCGCCTCCGCCGCCCAGCACTCGCTGTGGCTCTAGCGGTACAACCAGAAGCGGTGAGCAGCCTGTTTGCCCACTCGCAGGCTCGTGGTCGCGGGCTTCTCGCCCGGTTCCTACCGTGCACTCCTCAGAGCCATGTGGGTTACAGAGTCCTTCAGCCGACTCCTCCCGATCCCATCCTGCGAAAGTGGTGGGAGGAGATCATCTCAGGACTACTCGACGTCGGTGTCCCGGAGGAACCTAGAATCGTGCGGCTCGCGTCAGACGCCGCGAAGTTGTTCCTAGAATTCCGGGAACGAATCGAGGCTGACCTCAGACTAGAGGGCGCACTCGGAAACCAGCGAGACTGGGGATCCAAGCTACCTGGCGCGATCGCTCGGATCGCGGGCATCCTGCACGGCCTACAGTCTCGTGGCAACGAAATCGACCTCAATACGATGAGGGCAGCCCTTAGTTGGGTTGATTACCTAGTGGCCCACGAACGCCATGTTGCAGGACACGCCGGCGAGGACCCGACGATCCGGGTAGCGGAAAAGATCCTGCGGTGGCTCACCAGAACTGGTGACCAGAGCTTCACGCGGCGCGATGCATTCACCAACAACCGGGGCACTGGAGTTCAGCGTGTGTACGACGTTGACCCCGCGCTCGAACTTCTTCACGAGCTAGGGTGGATCCGAGAACTTCCCCCGCCGCCAACCTCAGGCCCTGGCCGACGCCCGTCGCCTGCCTTTTCAGTCCACCCTCGCCTCGCGGAATGCGCGCTTTGCGCGGAATCCCCGCGACTCCCGCATTCTGCGCAAAGTGCGCATTCCGAGCTACCTGTTGCGGATGACGACTCTTAGCCCCAGACACAGGATCATGTCGATCCATGAGGAAATAGTCTTATGCCTGAACTTGATCAGATTGCAGCGCCTCCGACACTCATCCTGGCGGACTGCATCCAATGGATGGCAGAACAGCCAGAGAACTCCATCGATTGCATCGTCACATCTCCTCCCTACAACCTGGGAGCCGACTACAGAATCTACGGTGACTCTCGACCACAGCAAGAGTATCTGGATTGGCTTGACCACGTATTCAAAGAACTCCACCGGATTCTCAGGCCAGACGGTCACTTCTTCCTGAATGTGGGGTACTCGAATCGCGCCCCATGGATAAGCATGGATGTATCCAACGTCGCGAGGAGGCACTTTTCTCTTCAAAACAGGATCGTGTGGGTGAAGAGCGTGACGATCGGTGAGCAAACGCATGGACACTTCAAACCAATCAACTCAAATCGATACGTCACCCCGACGAACGAGGATGTTTTCCATTTCACCAAGGGTGCTGGTACACGAGTAGCCAAGTTGGCTGTCGGTGTCCCCTACCAGGACAAGATCAACCTTCAGAATGGAAAGCGGGCTCGAGGTCGAATCGTGAAGAAGATGGGATTCGAGAACTACAGAGATTTCAATGCTCGAGCAAGCGCACAAGAGCACCGAGCGATGACTCAGGAGCTAAATGAACGCATGGCAAAGATTGGATCCGCACCGGATCTTCGATGCCGCGGAAGCACCTGGTTCATCCCTTACCCCACAATTGGGAATCGTGCGAGACAGCGGGGCCAGCATCCAGCGACGTTCCCAATAGAGCTCCCGAAAATGTGCATGAACTTGGCAGGACTAGGCGCCAACTCGGTGGTCTACGATCCATTTGTGGGAACAGGCTCCACTCTTGTCGCCGCACTGCAGCTCGGCTTGAAGGGCATTGGAACCGACATCGACGGAGACTACCTGACCTGGGCACGAAAGAGGCTCGGCCTGGCAGAGAAATGATGATGAAGCAGGCGCCAGCTCAGAACTGGCACGTCACGTAGATACATTCAGAGCACAGATCAACATTGAGATCATGAACAAAGACGCTATCCAAACCGGAGATAACCGGCCAGTCCGGGACGAGTATGGCAGGTTCTTGAAAGGCTGCCCACCCGGACCCGGTAGGCCAGCTGGCTCGATGGACTTCATGGCAATCTGCCGACAGCGTGCGAGCGAGGAGGGGCTCGACCTCGAAGAGCTGGTCTGGGCGATCGGAAAGGCACTACTCAAGAGCGCGGCCGAGGGCGACTCAGCAGCTGCCAAGCTCATCCTGGATCGCACTTGCGGCCTGTTGAGAAGAGAACCCACCCTTGCGGTCCAAGTGAACCAAGCTGTTTCCAGCGGCCCTCCAGAACCAGAGGGCAGGGAGTTAGTCGACTACTTCCGCACCCTGGCCCAACTGGCGGACGATCTAGAGCTCGAGGATCTCCTCGGCTAGGCGACCTACACAGGGAGCCAACTCCGAGTCATTCGATCCGATTTCACCCTCCGAGGCCCACTACCAGGACATATCTCACTTGCTAGAAACACGTTAAGCCTACATCGTGAACCGCCGAAGCCTGCTTGGCGATGACAGATACTAGCCTCCAGCCTCTAATCCAGCGGCTCATTCAGGATGGTCCGCATGGCGCTCAGGAGTGACCTACCGCACGGGCAACCCAGTGACGCCCGGGAGCCTGACGATTTCTTCGCAAACACACTTGTTCTTTGCACATTCCATAGGTATGTTTGCGCAAACATGACTACGAGTTCACAGCCCCTGTCACTCCTCCGAGAGGTTTCCGTCGGCGGGGCGGTGGTATTCGATCCCTGCTGGAGCCTTGCGGTGCCCAATCAGGCCGGGCTCTATATCATCCGCGACCTGCGCGGCACCCTCTATGTCGGGCGCACCTGTTCGCTCCATCGTCGCTTCGCTGAACACTGGGAGCGATCTCACAGTCAGGGCCTTGCAGCGGCGATTCGGTCACCGATCTGGCGGCTGGAGTTCATCTGGATCGACGCACCATCCTCAGATCTACCGGCGCTTGAGTGCGGCCTCATCGCCGCCCTCAACCCCAAGTGCAACGTACTTCACAACCTATCAGACTAGACCCCCATGCTCGGTCAACATTGCCAGAGCACTTGCGAGCCAAGGAGGCTCCACCAATATGGCTATCACCAAGCCCTGCATCATCGCGAAGATGGGCAGCACAACTTACTACCAAACCACGATGACTGGCCGGGAGTTGGCCTCCACGGTCCGTCCTGCGAGAGAGTCGGACGATTGGGCATCCGCGTCCATTGAGGAGCGCATGCAGCGCGACTTCAACATGAAGCGGATCAGAGGCACCATCGTTCCATACCTCGCGAAACACCCGGATCGCTTCTTTGGAAGCTTGATAGTTCTTGCACCCCCCAAGTCTCTCCATTTCGAGCCACTGAACAAGATGTCGGGCGACATCCCGGCCGCTTATCAGGTGGCGACTCGAAACATCGGATTTGTCACGATCGACAAGGGAGAGCTAATCGCTCTAGACGGCCAGCACAGACTGCTCGCGTTTCGGGAAGTTGTGACATCTGGCGAAAATCTTGGCCCCTTCCAGTCGGAGGTTGGCGATGACGAGGTGTGTGTGCTCCTCATGGAATGCAGTGACGAACGCAAAGTTCGTCGGATCTTCAATAAGGTAAATCGTCACGCGAAACCGACCGGGCGCTCGGACAACATTATTACCAGCGAAGACGACGGCAATGCCATCGTGACTCGTCGCCTCATGGATCGCGATCTTCAGGCGCCGCTTGCAGCGCGCGAGATCAACGGCGATGTGCAGGAAATCGTTAATTGGACCAGCAACACGTTGACCAAGCGAAGCACCAAGCTCACGACCATCAGCGTGGTCTATGAGTCAGTTGTCGACATTTTGAACCTTACCGGTTTCGAAAACTTCGATGAGCGTGACGATCCGGTAAGCCCCGAGGAGACTCGACTCGAAGGCGCCTACCAGGTGGCGGCCGAGTGGAGGACTGAGTTGCTCAAACTCGACGCCCTAAAGTGGGCAATCGAGAACCCTTCCGAGTTGCCCGAGATCCGTCACTCCAGCTCCGATCCACGCGCCTTGCTGCTTCGTCCAGTGGGGCAGATTGCACTTGTCAAGGGGCTCATCAGAGCACTGTCCCGGTCCGAAGGCGCTGTCACACTCCCGGAGCTGATTTCGCGAGCGAACAAGCTCGACTGGTCTGCTTCGTCGAGCAACTACTGGCGTGACTCGATCGTGCGCGGAGACGGACGGATGGTAGCCAGGAAGGAGGCTTACGAGCTCGCTGCAGAGCTATTCGCGTATCTGGTTGCCAGTGAGTTCATGACCACCAACATGAAAGACGAGCTCTGGACGGCCTGGAATGCCGCTCGCGGACGCGACGTCAAGACCCCTGTCGATCAAATCGAGGATGAGTCCCTCATCCCCGACGAACTTCCCGATCCGCTTGACGAATAGTGAAAGGAGCCGACTGTCGTGGCGACACAACCGTTCCGGGCACTACTCAACGATAATCGCCCAGACCTGCTCGAAGGGCTCGGAGGCATGCTCATATCGGAACTCGTTGGTACCGGAGTAGCCCCAAGCCTTATCCACAGCGGAGGACAAGCCGAGATCGATGGCTATGATGTAGTCGTTTCTAGAGGCGCAGAGGGCACGCTGGAGGCGCTCAGACTTGACCTCGTCCCGATTGAGAACCTCGCTGTGGGACGAATGGGTATTACGCTTGCTGCGACCACCTCATCCAATGGACTCGTGCTTCTGGAGGCCGACGCCTCTGATCTAGTCTTGCCCCAAGGCAGAATTCCGCCTGACATCGCCAGGCTCGTCCTCAGCAATGGCTCTGCCGAACGGTCAGGAGTCAAGCTTCCAGCCGACGCAATCACCTGCAACGAGGATGGTGTGAGCCAACTTGCCGCGCTGATCCTGGACATCAAGCGCCTTCAACCTCTCATTGTTGTCGCACCTGAACGTGGACGCAGGAAGGCTGTCCCTGCGCAAGTATCCTACATCGAGCGGCATCTTGCTGCGCTCGCGCCGACCTATGTCCTAGCCACATCCCGCGACGCGAATCGGCTGAGTGACCTACTGGGTACCGATCTTCGAGTGCCGATGGGCTCGGTCAGACTATATCCCGGATCGGGCGACCATGCGGACGGTTGGTCTGTCCCACCTGCACTTGTCCAGACCCAACCTCAACCCGTCGCACTTCGGATCCAAACCAAGGTGCTGGCAGAACTGGCGGTCCTAGAGGACCCAGCGGTCATCCGGGACACGGTACTTCGCTTGCCAGGCTTCCCCCTCAATCCGGGCGCTGATTCCGAGCTGTTCATGGACGAGGCGTTGCAGCTCGAGGCTCGTACCGAGCAGGCAACTCGCGAGCTCACATCCGTTCGTGAGGATCTGGATATCTCATATCTTGAGTTGGCAGACAGAGAGAAGGAACTCGCAGAATCCAAGCAACGAGTGAGGTTTCTCGAGTCACGACTACGCGAGCTCGGCGACCATCCCGCCGGACTACATCCTGACGACGACGACAACCTTCCTGAGACTGTCGAATCCTGCACTGAGGCTGTTGGTTGGGCTCGCTCCGAACTGAGTGCCACAATTCAGATCGGCATCGTAGAACCTATGGTTGGGAAGCTTGATTTCGACGGACGAGCACCGGCGTGGGGCATGCAACTCTGGACCGCGCTTCTTGCGCTTGACGATTACGCTCGACTCAAGTCCTCCAATAATTTCAACGGAAACTTCCTCAGATACTGTTCTGAGACTCCGCCGGGATGCCGAGGGTTTCCACCAGAACGCGTCGCCCTCAAAGAAAGTGAATCAACCATGTCCAACGCGACTTGTCGCCAACAAAGGACCTTCAGCATTCCACGCGAAGTAGACGGGTCTGGGGTGGCGATCATGGAGGCCCACCTGAAAATCCAGAAGCGAGGCTCACCCGCCCCGCGACTACACTTCCTGGACGACACGCGTGGCCCCACAGGGCAGATTCTCATCGGCTACATCGGTCCGCACCTCGACACGGCGGGATAGTGTCACTCACCACCCAGCTCTATGCTCTCTACACTGTAAGTGACGTGACCCCGTTCTTCCTTAGTCCCTCAGCTCTCAAGTGAACCTCCCCCGTTTCGGTGGACACGAGGTTTGACAACAATTGGTGAGTAGACCTCGGCGTGTTGTGGAGGTCAAGAGGGGATGTGGTTTGGGGAAGGGTCTCCCTTCCCCAATGGGGGAGCCGCGCGGAGCGCAGCCCTGCGAAGCTCAGGCGCAGCGCGGCGTTCCGGGGGCGAAGCCCCCGGGAGGAGGGGGTCCGGGGGAGGAGACTCATATGTTGTAGAAAACTAAACGGTCTCATTTCTCATGCTGCCTGGTGTTCGGATTCGAACATCGCGGGTGACTTGTAACCCAGAGTCGAATGCAATCGATCGCGATTGTAGAAGACCTCGATGTATTCAAAGATCTTGGCTTTCGCCTCGGCGCGGGTCATAAATCGCTCATGGAAGACCAACTCCGTCTTGAGCGTGTGGTAGAAGCTCTCCTGCACTGCGTTGTCGTAGCAGTTGCCCTTGCGGCTCATGCTGCAGATCATCTCAGCCGCCTTCAGGGCCTCTTGGTACCTCTTGGATGCGTACTGTGATCCACGGTCCGAATGGTGCAGGACGCCGGGACCAGGACTCCTTCCATCGATAGCCATGGTCAGGGCCGCATGGACCAGGTCTGTCTTCATGTGAGGCTCCATGGCCCACCCCACGACCTTCCTTGAAAAGAGATCCAAGGTCGTTGCCAGGTAGAGCCAGCCCTCGTCTGTGGCGATGTAGGTGATGTCCGAGACCCAAACGGCATTGGGCCGGTCGATTGAGAATTCCTGAGCCAGGAGGTTCGGCGCGATGGGAAGGTCATGCTTCGACTGCGTCGTGGCCTTGAATCTCTTCTTGGTCTTCGCCCGCAGCCCTGCCTGCATCATCAGTCGCGCGACCCGATTCAGGCTGCAGTCGATCCCTTTGAATGCCAAGGCGGCGTGCATCCGAGGGGATCCGTAGGTCCCACGACTCCGTTTGTGAATGATCTTCATCTGGCGAATGATCTCCGCATTCTCCAGCTCACGCTGGCTAGCAGCTCGTCGCTGCCACTGATAGAACCCGCCACGGGAGACTTCCAGGACCTGGCACATCGTGCCGACCTGGAAGACCTTCCGGTACGAATCGATGAACAGGAATCTCAGCTCTTTTACTTCGCGAAGAAGGCCAGCGCTTCTTTTAAAATGTCCCGTTTCTGCTGGGCCTGAGCCAGCTCGCGCTTGAGTCGTGCCATCTCCTCGTCATACGGCTTGCGGAGACCGTTTCCGGGGAACGCGACCTCGGGGTCATCCTTGAACTCGGACTTCCACCGCTGCAACAGGCTGCGATCGATGCCAAGGGACTCTGCGACGTCCGTAACCGTCCGATCGCCCTCGAGGACCAACTTCAGAGCCTCGATCTTGAACTCACGGCTGTACTTTCTGCGGGATCTTCCCATGGACACTTCCTTTGGGAGCATCATAGCTCCTATCTGGGTGTCCACAAATTCGGGGGAAGATCAGAGGCTAGCTTCCGTTGGTAGCTGCCACTGACTGCTAGGGAGCAGCCCTGATAATGCACATCCCTTTGCATAGATGTGGACCGAGTGGGCTGAACCGACTCAGTCAATCTGCGTAACTGGCTGCCCTCGAAACCGAAAATCGTATTCGCTCGCAGACGCGATGCCGTCGGCCCAATAGAGGGGACCTGGGAGGTTGCGTTGATGCAGACCGAGCCCTGGAGTGAAGTAATGGGACAGCAGAACCCTGGGGATGCACTCATCCAGCTCAAGACCGTCGAGGTCGCGGCGCCAAGTGATCTTCAACACGCCGCGTCCAGACTGACCGCCGGATGGGCCAGTGGTAGTTGCGGGGGAGAGGAACCTAACCTGCTCATTGCCATCGTGGCGGTCGATGGCGTGAATCGTGCAGGACGCTGGCTGGTTGCTCTCATCAACGGCGATCGGGTTCATCCGCTTTCGAACCTCGACCAGCGTTGCAGGACGTCCGAGATCATCCACATAGGAGCGTGGGTTCTCTTGTTCGAAGAGCCTCCCATCACGGACGATGAGAACGCCCGCGTCGGGATCCAGGCAATCGATGGAGGAGCTTGCCTCTCGAAGCAAAGAGCGCAGCCGTGGCGGCGAGATACTCTCGTCACGTCGCTGTGTCGTCGTCCAGGCATGCACAAACGACCCTCCTGGATCAAGCAGGGCAGCTGCGACGGTCGAAGTATCACTTCCATGCGGGTGAGAGAGGTCTATTCCGATTGTCCATGGGAGTGACTTCCCGGCCCCGTAAGTAATCGTGAAGAGTGGGGCCTGTAGGGCCTGCAAGACGGAACCGAACTGGTCGCGAACGCTCCATCGGCGGTCATCATCGGAATGGGCACGCCGCCACCGCAATCCGTATTGGTCGAGCCGACGCATCACTTCGAGCGTTCGTGTTGGAGTGTGGTCTTCGCGTGGACCAAGGCACAGGACGACAGCTACGCGTCTCTTCGGTGATTCTCCAGCATCTAGCTCCGCCAGACGAGTCTCCAGTCTTGCGAGCGCTGCCGTGTGCACACTGAGTTGATTGATGTTCCACTGACCAGCGACCCTCTTGAGTCGATCATGGAAGTCAGAGGAGTAACCGGGAACACCCGGGACCGTATCAACAACCAGTACGATCGGCTCCGGATCACCGAGGAGGATGCCGTTCTTGAAGTAGTGCTCAACCAACTTCACTTGGACGGAGGAATGCCCCATCGGACCATGGCGACGGACAAATCGGAGTGCGTCTTCATCTTCAACCTGGAGCTCGACAGCTGGACCAAACGTACGGCTCATGGAGTCGACGAGTTCGAGGGTTCGAGCGATGAGGTCCATCGGTGGCAACGGTCGGTCGCGCCCGCCCAGAATCTCGAACTCCCGGCGGTAGTCCGCGCAACCCTTACCGTCTAGGTAGCGCCTCCTCGGCCCGAATGCGATGCTCGCTTGATTCGGGCCCAGCCAGCACCTCCATGCCTCCCATCCATCGTGAAAGACCAGGCCTCGCTCCCGTCTCGGGTGTTGGTTGTGAATCCAGACACGCGTCCTGTAGATTTCAGCTTCGAGGCCGACCTCCCCGGCCTGTTTCGACACGCGTTTCGGCCACATGTCGTCATAGTCTCCCAAGCGGATAGCTGTCAATTTCGACATCAGAAGGGAATCTCGCCTTCGACGCCCAAAGTGTTACCGCTGGAGCCGCTCTCCCATTCATCCCACAAGTCGAGATCGAGACCCGAGATGAAGGGCGAAGGCCGGTGCTGATCGCCGAGCACGAGAAGGCGGCGCATCGCCCGACTGCAAGCGACGAAGAAAAGTCGCCTCAACTTCCACTCATTCTCGGCCTCATCCATCCCCCCCCCGGCCCGCCACGGCATCACCCCGTCTATAAGTCCGGTGACCGCAACAACTGGGAACTGCAGACCCTTTGCGGCGTGCATGGTCATGATCTTCACACCGCGGTGGCTGATATCTAGGTTCCCCGTCTGAAATGCCCGAGCATTGAGCCTCTTCGGGAGCTTGCCTGCAATCCTGTCGCAGTCACTATTTCTGGGGCAAAGAACAGCGCCACATCCGGTCGACACCCTCTCCTCGATCAAGGACCGTTCAAGCCACTCGCCAAGCATCCCGACCTCGTCCTCGGCGCCACAGTAGTGACCAATGGTGGGCAACTCGCCGTGGAACACCGGTTCATCATCAAGGGTATCGCGGTCGGTCGTCTCGAGTCCATCGAGGATGGGACGGATGGCCTCCCAGGTCTCGTGAGTCGTCCGGTAATTGCGCCGAAAAATCCGAGTACGGCCTCGAAAGTTCAGATCACTTGAAATCCGCTTCCACGGCATGTTAGCGCCGTAGATCGTCTGATTCGGATCAGCTGTAACAAACGCCTGAGACGGTTCCTTTGCGAGCGCGAGGCAAAAGCGAATCGCGGTCGGCTTCAGATCCTGCGCCTCGTCGATGAATACGAAGTCGTAACTTCGCTTCGCATCACGTAGCGCAACCTTGATTCTTTCCGTCCACAGGCACCTTTCATGCTTGCGGAGCTCCTGCTGCAACTCCTGATGGAACTGCCAGAGCTGCCGTCGTTGCTTGGGTCCGAGACCCCGCCCGCGTCCTGACCGATCTGCGTTTTGGTATTCATCCAGCGACTCCAGGCCTTCTCCAATGATCACCCATTCGATCTCATCAATCAGGAAGTCGGCGTCGGCGATCGAGAAACCATAATCACGATCCACGGCGGTGCAACGACTCAGGGCAGCAGCCAGCATATCACCTTCCCTCTTGAGACGTCTGATGTTGAAGGCATCGTGATGTTTGAGATGCGTGGGGATGTAACGGTAGGCAAGGGCATCAACGTTGATGACATCGACCTCTACACCAAGGGATGATAAAAGTTGCTTGGAGGCCGCGACGAGTGACTTTGTGTAGGTTGTGAAGAGGATTCTGATGGGAACCCTAGTCGTGCGAAACATGTCCTGTTCGGCGTCTCGGAGCGCCTTGATACAGTATAGGGCCACTGTCGACTTCCCTGACCCAGGACCACCCTTGACCATCCAGGGACCGGTGGGGTTCGGGACTTTGAACCGGTTGACGAACTTCTTCTGGTCGTCGTCTAGGTCGAGGAGGAACTCGTCCAGGGGCTTCTCGCCTCGTGCCGCCTCATTTACCTCCTCCGGGATTATTATCTTCCTGCTCGCCTGATTGGCAATATTCTCGATTGAAGCCGGCCAGAGGCCATTCATGATCCGCTCGATCACCTCGTCAGGCACACCACCGGACGTGAGCCCGAGAAGATCCCCTTCCGTATGGACCGCCAATACAGCTCTGTGGAATTGCGGAGGTACAATCCACGCATCAAGCATGTCGTCGGTGATTGTCAAAGGAAGCTGACGGTCCGATACGGTGGCGGGCGATGGCACCGAGGTCTCTGAAGCGTTCTTCACGAGGGCCTCACCTCTGTCCAAGGCCGACGGTGGCTCATCGAGCAGATTGTCCATCGACTGATCAGCCACAATCCGAGCCATCGGGCCACCCTCGGGTGAGTGCCCCAGTCGTCCGTATATCGATGCACGATGCCCGACCATCAGCATGGTCACAGTCTTTGAATCTCTATCCACGCGGTAGACGATTCGATGATCCCCCACCCGGTATCGTAAGAATCCCTTCCATCCTTTCAGTCTCTTTATGGTCGGAGGGGCATCCTCGGTTGGTTCGCGAACAAGGCGCGGCCATACCTCTGAAGCCCATTTTTTCTGTACCTTCCTCGGAGCACTACCAAGCTCGAGTGGGAACGACGCAGCCATGATCATTTCATATGGCATGGTAACCAGCTTTGACGGATTCTACATCCAAGCCCCTTACTTTCGCCCCCGCAGAGGAAGCTGTCGACGAGGGGGCCAGGCCTTCCGAGCATTCTCATCCGCGGGAGCCTCCGAATCCAGAGGCATTCGCTGCATGCCGGCATCACTAGGCTGAAGTAGACCAGGGCGCGTCCAGCGGAGAGTACGTCTTCGCTCTGCATTGACATCTCGCGATAACCAGGGAGTTGAGAATGGCACGGGAGATCGATCCAGATCGATGTGGCTCAGGATCTTGTGGGCGAAGATAGGGTTGTCGAAGAAGGTCAGGATCGACCGCCTTCCCAGTCAGGGGGGACAGCGAACGACCTCTGTCTAGAAGACCTCGGCGGAGTTCCAGACGGCAGTTGACGAGGGAGCCCTTGGTTTTTGGAAGGCACTACAAGAGGTCTGACCGTCCACGAGAGGTCAACGGTGCTGAGTGCACAAGACGGCCAACGTCCTCCTCGAGATGCCTCCCTACCTCCTTGGTTCCTTCCAAAGGGCTACCGTCCAACCTACGTATTCGGGACTCATCATCGCTCCTCTCCTTCCCGGACTTACCGGGGGCTTGAAAGAGGCGACTTTGTTCGGTCATTTAAGCGATTGAACGCGCCACACTTTCGGCGAGGGGGACAGCTCTTTGCACTTGGTCCACACACCATCAGCGCTGATCTACTTCCTGACCATCAGCGGCACTCTTCGGCTGAACCTGCTCGGTCTTCCGTACGGTTTGCTTGGTCTTCGGTACGGCCTTCTTGGTCCTTCGGGCGGCCTTCTTGGGCTTCGGTCCGTCCTTTTGGGCTTCGGTCCGTCCTTTTTGGACTGTGCCATGACTGTTCCGGATCCTCTTAGGTCGAACTTCTCTCAGCCTGCGACGCCCATCACGAAGGGCGATGCCACCACTTCGCAACCAGGCCTGATCCGGCGAGCATACCTCGAAACCACGCTAAAGGAACCTAGAGCTGACCCTCTCCTTTCTGACGAACGCAGGGTTGCGTAACTGACGATCAATCCTTCTTGCCCTCTACCTCATCCTTATCAACCTTCCCCTTCTTGACTTCCTTTTCCTGTTTGTCCTTTTTCTGCCGTTGGGGCAACTGGAGACCTCTTGGTGTTTTTGGATTTGGAGTCGTGTTTGCATCCGCCGGCAGGATTAACGAGAAGCTATTCTTGCCGCTCGAAGGAAACATCCTGTTCGCAATACACGGCACAGCAGAGATGAAGCAAGCGATTGCAGCCGCGACGAGCACCCCTCCTCCCAAGCTAAAAAAAGTTGGATACTTTTCGCGAACAGCAGGCACGGCTTCACCCTCCTCGGGATTGTTCCCGTTTTGGTTCGTCCTCTTCAACCCAAGACCTCTCGCTTCCCACCACTCTTGCAGATCAGACTCAGGTAGTTTCATATGAACTAGAACTGTTCTCTCAGCCAGCCTCTGCGCCTCCGAACGCCAGCCCACATGATTCCCATGGGCTTTCGCCGAGAAACTCGCGAAGAATGCCAGCGCTGCTGATATCATCAGCAGTAATCCGGCTAGGGTCAACTTGAGACTAGCCGGCACATTCGACGTGACTATTACACCGGCGGCTCCAATTCCCAGCACAACCAGCCAAGTGAAAAATCGATTCGTTTGCCAGTACAGAGCATTCATGTGCCGCCGGTTCTCTGAGATCTCTTTCCAAACCGCGACGACATGCTCGTAGTCCTTAGAGTCCTCATCCTTGTACTCGAACGCCTGATTTTCCATACTCTGGCGAAATTCGTCTAGAGATTCGCGACTAGCCTCACTCATGGGGTTACCTCATCATGTTGGGATTGGTCAAGAGGGTCACTTCAATCGCTACCAGCCCGAATGTCCCCACGGCAACCAGGAGTTCGCTTCCCTGTATCAGGCCGTGAACCGAGCATGTGACCACAGAAACAAGCGCGGCATTGTAGACCAGCTCAAAGGGGCGATTGAGTTGCGAGAACTGCACAGGAAGCGTCTCTATCGGTGAAGGTTGGATCTGTGCTGGGCGGTGCGTCTGAGAGGATGATGACGAGGGAGTATGAGCTGTCAACCTGCTGAGGAACATCACGGATTATAGCTCCCCTAGTTCTGTTCGTTGCTACGCAAATCGGTAAACTCCATCCCAACGAAGACGCACCCATGCTGGAGATCGTGGATGAGTGCAACGCAAACTAGCTCCGCCGAACCTCGGCAGTTGATGTCGCTTCGCCAAGCGGCTAAGTTGCTGCAACCCCCTGGCTTAGTGATCTCTACGGATAGGAGGTCCAAGGTACATCCTCGCAGGCCAGGCGCGCGGCGGCCAGGGCCCTCAGCCCCCCCCACTCAGAACATCCCCAGCTGACCTGGGAGAGAAGGAGAGCGGGGCTGAGGATCCAGACATGCCGAAACGAGCACCCGCTCATACTCTAGGTCTTCTACGAAACACTCAAGGGATGCGTCGAAGAACTCGCGCAATCTGATGAGGCTGGGTACAGTCCGCAATGGCGCTAGCGCGCAGGTCTCGCTGGCGCGATCTGCTGCAGGGCCTCCGCGGAAGGAACTCAGATAATGGCAACCGTTGTTACGCTCATTCACGGCACATGGGCGAAAAGGTCCGACTGGACTGATCCTGAAAAGTCCCTCATGGCGGATGCCTTACGCTCTTTCCTGCCGCCGCCCGTTGAGATCCTGCGTTTCGCCTGGTCGGGCCGCAATTCGCCCCGAGCGAGGAGGGTTGCGGCCGATAATCTGCGTGATCACCTGCGCAACGCCATCAACAACAATCCGGTGAATGCCCACCACTTCGTGATTGCGCACAGCCACGGTGGCAACGTTGCCCTGCAGGCACTAAACGATCCCGGGTTAATGCAAACGATCGACGGAGTCGCTTGCCTGTCGACGCCGTTTCTTTCCGTCAGAGACAGAGAGGTGGGGCCGAACGGCCGGCATATGGTGTTGTTAGCTACGGTACTCTGGCTGGTTGCTGGACTCGTGATTGTGTGCGGCTATTTTGAGCTCCGATGGTACTCCCTTGCCGGACTCAATGTGTTGCTGTTGAGTCTACTAGCCAAGCTCTATTGTGGCTGGGATGTTATGGTCACAAACCTAAAGAGAAGCATCACCATCGTACCCATATGTCCCGAACGAATTCGCATTCTTCGGTTCGCAGGAGATGAGGCGTCTGCGGCGTTGCTCACATCCCAGTTCATCTGCGATGTGACCACGCGAATAGTGACCCGTTTGAGCATTTGGATAGCGAAGGCAAAGGAGCGAAGGGGCCAGAGACTCAGAACTCTCGTTATGATCGCGGTCTGCTCGCTGATAGGCAGCGGGATCTTGATGGGTGCGGCAGCCCTACTACAGGCTCCAGACTACACACCGATCATCGCAGGCATCCTGTTGTCACTCGCCGGGGTCGTTCTAGCGTTGCGACTTTTTCCGATCGGCGTCTTCGCGTACGAGATTTTGGTGTCCATTCTCGTGGCACCACTGGTGATCCTCTTGACGCTTGCGTTGCTGGTACCCTTCGGGCTGACCGTGGCTTTGGCGAATCTCACGTTGGATGTGTCGGCGGACGCATCGCCCACTGGTTCATGGACCGTGCATCTTCTGGATCCACCCTCGACGGTTGACACGGCAGACGTCGAGATGCCTCCTCGGAAACACAGCGCCATCTACGACTCACCAGCCGTGTTCGAGGACTTGTGTGCGTGGATGAAGCAGAGGTCCCATTAGTCAGTTGAGAGCGCGCGCCGCGCTGGTCTTGCAGATCTCAGCGAAGTAGGCTTAGCAAAGGACGCCGGTGTTTTTCTCGAGCGCTCTATCTCATTACGGGTCCCTAAGCGAGGGTTGCCTCCCTGGGTGGCATCCGTAAAGACGACCGAAGCCACCTGCACACTACGCCTTTTGACGGGGCGAAGCTGCCGGGCAAAAAGTCTCTTGTTCACCACTTCGGCAGGACATTCTTCACCTACTCCAGATCCTCGCGGCCGACGCCGATGAGAAAGTCAGGCTCTTCCGGACTATAGATACCCCACACGGTGAAAGAGTTCACTTGCAGGCCGGCGCCGAGAGCGAACTCGGCGCTCGCCGTCTAGCACGACGATGGGTTAGATTCGAGCGAGCATCTGCAGCTGCATCACGCCGCGGCAGCGATACCAGAAATCCAGATCCGGGTCGGATCCTTACGATTCGTCGGGCTTGAACACGTCGAACGCACTGTTACGGAATTTAGCCCTGCACGTGGTGGCCGGCGATGTGTCCGCCCGCGAGGCCGTGGTAGCTTCCCGGGCCGAGGCCCGGGAAGC
>Ga0114931_10003195_pt1 | contig 20775 bp, 17 predicted proteins | sample 2SBtaG_FD_89579 | JGI IMG/M metagenome (GOLD analysis project Ga0114931, IMG submission 89579) | Deep subsurface microbial communities from Kolumbo volcano to uncover new lineages of life (NeLLi) - 2SBTROV14_V59a metaG | ecosystem: Environmental > Aquatic > Marine > Volcanic | place: Kolumbo...
CATTGCCACCAGACCTTCTGCCATTGCGATTACAGCGCCCGGCAGCCTGTGCAATGGAATCAAGCCCTGCCTCAAACCGGATCACCGAACCGAAATCGACATCCACGCCCGCTTCGATCAATTGCGTGCTTACGCAAATAATGGGGGAAAGCGCGTCATCCAAATGATCTCGAATTTTCGTCAGGTCAATTTTTCTGTGGGCGGGACACATGCTCGTACTCAGGTGAAACACCGGGAAATCAGCCTGATTCTCACACTCCTGATAAATTGCCTACGCCGATTTTTTGGTGTTCACAATAACCAGACAACTGCCTGATTCTTTGGCTTCTGAGTGTGCCAGCTCGGCGATTTCGGTCTGTTCCCATCCGCCCAGCTTTCGCTCTGGTATCACTTCAACTCGCTTTAATTCATCAAACAGCCGTTTGACGTTCGGCATCAGTTCGCTCTCTTGGCGCAACTTGATAGCACCACGCCCTGGCTCAACCCTGTGAAGCAAGGGTTGCGTCGCCGTACAAAGCACCACCGAACTTCCACAATGATCGACAAAAAAGTTCATGGCATTGTTGAACAGGTGGATGCATTTAACAGGCAAAGTCTGAACCTCATCGAAGATCAGAACAGAGTTAGCCAACTGGTGCATGCGACGGGCACCTCGCGTACCGCCAGAAAACAGCGTTTCGAGCAATTGAACCATGGTTGTATAAACCACCGGAGTATCCCAATTCTCCGCAAGGATTTTATCCCGCCAGCTTTGAGATTCAGGAGTAAGATTGGAATGATGTTCGAGCACCACACTGCCCGGCTCCACACCATCCGGCTCAAGTATTCCCCGCACGACACCGGCGTTCTGATCAATAATGGATGTGAATGGGATAACATAGATGACCCTGTCCATTCCGTGTTTGTTTGCGTGGTTCAATGCAAATCGAAGGCTGGCAAGCGTTTTACCTCCGCCTGTAGGCACAGACAGAGAAAACATCCCTTTGTCACGGGAAGCTCCGGTCAAACAATGTTCGGAAATATCTTTCCGCAAATGATCGATCCGATTTTTTGGAACAAATGTTTTAAGGTGGTCTTCAAGCCTACCAATGAGCGTTTGCCAATGCTCATATTGGCCATTCATGCGAAGTCGTCTTGCAGCCGATCGCTCGAAATCAGCAGTATCAGACCGATCTGCATCGATCAGGCAACTGAACAGCAGACGAACAAGCAATCCGTACTTTTGCCATGTGACTTGCGTCCCTTCTTTTGAGCTTATCTCGGTAATTGCCTTTAGCAGGGCCATCATTTCTTCAAGAAACTCGGGACGTGCCAACAGCTCATCCAGCCGATGCTTCACTGAAGAATCGATATTGCGCATCACCTCCTGCAAATGTGTCTTATCATCCTGCTTGTTTATTCTTCTTACAAAATTGTTCTTGCCATTAACATCAAGGCAATCAATCAACCCTGAATGATGAGAGGCCACACACAATGCCAGAATTTGGCCAACAACCTGCCCTTGAACGCCCCGCTTCGATAGTTCCTGCCAAATCAATTGAGCTCCAGCAGACGAGTGATCAATCTTCCCCTTTAATCCTTTGGCATCCACATACTCTTCGTCCTCATCCTGATTCAACAAGTTAACAGCAGACTTCAGATAGTTCTGAAAATCTTGACTATATTTACCTAAATCATGCACCAGCCCAATCAGTTCACCCTGTGACCCTAGTCCAATTTTTTGAGTAGCGGTTCGAGACCTGTCCGCCACACAGAACAAATGTTCGGACAAGTGCTGTCGTCTGTTTTCAGATGAGTGATAGTGGGCGATGTATTCCTTCATCGTGGCACCAATTGTGATCTACATGATCGAAATAGTTTCGTTTTCATCATACCCTCCCCCAATCTCAAATCCTGAGACACCCTCATCCGCCCGACGAGTATTGCTCGGCCGCCGCGCGCAGGCGATCCGCGACCCGTTCTCTGAGCTCATCCGGTGCGACAACCTCGACCTCCGGCCCATAACGACAGATGTCGAGAATCAACTCAGTATCGTTCCCATAGGGCAGTGTGAGTTCGTAGCGACCGCCGTCCAGCCACCGGGCAGCTTGTTCGGGATGCCAGGTTTCTGCAGAGATCCAGCGTGCGATATAGGGCGAAAAACGCAGTACGGCGCATTTTGTTACGGTGCCGGCGAAGATGCCGTAGGCGCCGGCATAATGGGCGTCGAGATCCTCCTCTGAGAGGTTCAGACATTCCGTGTCCAACGGGATGACCTCGCGGATTCCGTCCAGTGAAAAAGAGCGTAGCGCCTCGCGCTTGTGGCACCAGGCGTCGAGATACCAATTGTCGCGATAGTGGGTCAGCCGCTGCGGCGACAGCTCGCGTTGGGAGACGCGATCATCGCTACGGCTGTAGTAGTCGATATGGAGGCGTCGTCCGATCAGGACAGACTGGGCGATCAAGGGAAAGTACGTCGAGGGCTGTGTTCGCCGATGCATGCCGAGAATCCGCAAACGGTCCCATCGCTTCGGGCCATCGGGACTAACGTTTTCGAGCAGACGCGCCATATAGCGATGTAAGGGCTCCAGGCGACGCTGCAAAAAGCCAGAATCCAGATTAGCCAAGAGGGTTTGCAGGATAATCAGCGCTTCCAGTTCCTGGGCATTGAACCAAAGCCCCGGCAACTCGTAACTGTCATCGGTGTAGCGATAGCCTTGTCCGGAGACGTTTTCCAGCGGTGCGCGATAGTAGTCGCGGAGTTCCCGGATATGGCGGCTGACGGTGGCGCGGGAACATTCGAGCGCCTGTTGGAGCTGCCGCATCGATACCGGATGGCGCCGGGACTTGAGCGTGTGATGCAGCGCGTAGATCCGGTCGAAGGCATTCATGGCGCGGGCTGGCCCTGAATGCCATGCAGCAACGTACTGCGATCGTCCATTTAACAGTCCTTATTCTGCTCGGCGCTTATATCCTACCTGAACCAGTTCCGCTCTGCCTTCACGGCCTGCATGCCACCAGCGACTGGCGGTTTGAACGCAATATCGGATATCCCGGCGCTCGAGTTCGAACATAATTCTATCCGATGCTTCAGATCTCGAACATTTTAATCTCTGGCACGGGCCTTGAACCGCCTCAGCCCGAAAACAATCCATAGCGGCCAAAACAAGCTCCCGCCGCCGCCACCGCCGCTGCTGGTAGTCGTGGGAACCGACGTGGTCGTCGGCACGGGGCCGTCGAAGACCTGGATCGGGTCGCCTCCGCCGCCGGTATTGCCGCCACCTGTGGAGGGACTCGTGTGGGTCAGGTGGAGCACGAAGCCATCCTGGCCGGTAGTCGCCGTGGCGGTATGCCCCGAGACCACGAAGCCGCCGCTGCTGTCGAGACGGATGGAGTTGGCTTGGTCGTCGGTAGTGCCACCGATATAGGCCGATTCGGCGATGCTGCCGTCCGTTTGTAAACGCACGACGAAGCCGTCGGCGCCGCCTTTGTAGGTGAAACCCACGAGCGGGGACGAGAGTCCGTCGGCGCCGGCCACACCGGCGACGACCGCGACCCCTTGATCGACGACGATGCCGAGCCCGCGGTCATCGCCCGCCGTTCCGAGATAGGTGAGATAGCTTTTGGTTCCGTCGATAAAGGTCCTGGCCACAAACGCGTCGCGGCCGCCTGGCGGAGTGCTGCCCAGGTCCGTGGACAGGGTATCGCCTGTCACATAAATATCGCCGGTAGTTGCATCGAGGGCAATGGCATTGCCCTGATCCGAATTGTCACCGCCGATCAGGCCGGACAAAGTAAGCTGACTGCCATCGGCCGAAAAGCGCGCGAAAAAGGCATCTGTTTTGGAACCAGCGCTAGTTGGACCGATCGGCGATACCGTGGTCGGAAAATCCGGCGAGATGGTCCAACCCGTCACATAGGCCTGCCCCTGCGCATCGATCGCAAGCCCAAGAATTTCATCGTTAGCCCCGCCGATCAACAGGGTCGAGTAGATGATCCCGCCGCCGGCAACCGTCGCTGTCAGCCCACTGGACTGGAAGGCCATCGGATCACTCAACTTGAGCACGAAACCGTCTCTGGATTTCCCCTGATTCGCTGAAGCCGTCGCGTAGCTCCCTGAGGTTGTTGGAAAACCGCCCTGGGCGTCGATGATGGTCGTACCGGCGAGGAAGACATTACCCTGACCATCGACGGCAACCCCATGGCTGATATCCTCCCCCCTGGTCACAACGGACAAGTCGCCGAAGCAAGTGAAATAGCTCGGTGTCAGGTCAGATTAGAGTACCAAGAGGAAAGCGTCCGTGGTAGACAAAGTCCGGCAGCCCTGATCGACAATCGCTGCCGGCAAGCCCTTGCCATTACTCTTGTTCAGACCCAGAACGGCGCCTGTCACAAAGATGTCGCCCTGCGGACCAATCGCGATCGCCGTGCCCTGTTCATTGCCATCCGTGGCCGTACTCGTCAGGTCCCCGCCACCGAAGACTTGTAAAGCGCGTAAAGCCCCGGAAGCATCGAACTTCGCCACAAAGACATCACGACTGCCCCGAATCGTAACCACCTGACCGCCAATGCTTGTAGAAGACGTCCATCCGGTCACGTAGAGATTGCCCGCACTATCGGCTACGGCGTCCAGAACCTCATCGTCGGCATTGCCACTGAGCAAGCTCTGCGCGTCGAGCGACAGCCCGGCGAAGACAGGAAACGATAAGGCCAGCCAGAAGATCATGCCTGAGATCTGGGCGGCAATTTGGGTCCCGAATGGGTTTAGACGCATGCAAGTACCCCGAAAAAACTGGATGGCTGCGGCGGCCTGGGGTCATATTCAAGGCGCGCGGACTGGAGGCATCCGTCCCGGCCACAGCAAGAAATCGGACGCCCGTTGCCTTCCGGCTTTCGGGCGAGCGACAGGCAGATTATATCAGAACGGACCATCGGCTTTCCCAAATAGGCCACAAATTAAGGGGATACTAAGGATCCTCTGATCAACTCCGGACTGAATCGGTCATGAGCTACTAAGCCTTATTGTCCACCCTGCTCCGCGTCTTTGGCCTGGTTCGCACGGGTTTCCTTGAGTTTTTCGGCGACAATCCGGCGCAGCTCCTCCTTACTGTACTTCTTACCCTTGAAAGGCGCCGCTTTGACACGTATCAACAACGGGCCCACCGATGGCTCGACGACGGTCTTGGCGGCTCCGGAACCATCCCCCTGTTTCGCTCCCGCCACCTTATTCAACTGCTGGTGCAAAGGCTCAATCAGGTAATCGCCGATGGCTAACTGAGCCGGAAGGCGAAAACGCACCTGATCACCTTCTGTACGGGCATGGACTCCCTGCAGGGCCTTGACTGCGATTAGTGTTTGGGAACCCGACAGATAGAGTACGCCACGGTAGAACGTCATGGCGGTCGCGGGCTTCCTGGGCGTGTAGACGACAACCGGACGCCAAGGCTGAGACATCGTATCCATCTGCACGACACGGCCGTCGCCCAACAGCGCGAACAACTGCCCGGACTGACCTTGAACATCGCGTACCCCCTCGGGCAGCTCGATCAGCGGTGCAGACGCGCCCTCGGCCCCCTTGTTGGCCGCTGCAAGCGGACTCAGACCGACGCCGGCACGATGTACAAAGGCGCGGCCGTCAAGCATGCGGACCAAATCGGCGCCTTTGGCATCGGGATAGTTGCGGACCTGCGTCGGCTTATCGGGATCGGTCAAGCGGTAGACCAGGACGCCCGCAGAACGCGACAAGGCGGCCAGTGCGCCACTTTCGACGTCGATATCGATGATGTCATGCACGTCCTCCAGGGCAACGCTATGGCCGTCCTCTGGATTCAGTATCATCACTCCGCCATCCGCATCGAGCAGGTACAGCCGTCCTTGTTTGAAGCGCATGTAAGCGATATCGCCCTCGACCAGATAGTGACGCCTGACATGAGTGGAGAATGGGTTACTAATATCGAGCACCAGAATCCGATGTGGACCATCAAGGACATAGGCCTGCTTGCCGTCGGTTATGACCTGCCGGGCATTGGATACATCAACGCCCGTGACCCAGGTCGGATTCAAGGCATTACGGATATCGAAGACCTGCAGTCCCGCCTGACCCTGGGCCACGTAGGCGTAGTCGCCCTGCATGGCGGCGTCTTCAACGCGCCCCGGATGAGGATACCGGCCGAGCGCCGTCATGCGATCGGATCGGGTAAGGTCGAGTACGGAGAGACCGCCCCACCAGTCGAGGACGTATCCGCGCCCCTCATTGACACGAATACCCCAGGCCGCGCCGTGGGTGTCGTAACCCGACAAATGGAGCGGCGTTGATGGATCGCTGACATCGACGACCTGAACGCCGGCCAGCCAGCAGGCCACATAGAGGCGTTTGTCGACAAGCTCGAGTCCGCGAGCATTGCCCGGCAGCTCGATATGCCCCAGTTGTCGTGGCGCCTCGGGATGGGAAATATCGAGCACATAGAGCCCGCCTTCGAAGAAGGCCACATAGGCGCGATCGCCATCGATCAGGACCTCCTCGGCCGCACCGCCCGGCGAGAACTGACCGATCTGGCGCGGTTTGCGAGGGTCGCGGACGTCGAAGACCAGCAAACCGTCATCGTCATCGGCGACGAAGGCGATGTCGTCACGAACGCGGATCGACCATGCCTTTCCTTGGGTGTCGGTCGTACTCAGGAGCGCAGGTTGGCGCGGCTTCGAGATATCGATGACCTGAAACCCACCGCGGTGACTCGCCAAATAGAGCCGGTCTCCGACGATCACCGGCGTATACCCCAGCCCCTCGGTCTGCAGACGATCGATAATCTCCGGTCGCACCGGATCGTGAATATCGATCACTTCCAGGCCGTGATCGTCATCGGCGACATAGGCAAGATCGCCGTGGAGGACGATGCCCTTGGGAGAGCCCGGCGTATGTATGCTTGAAATCAAATGGGGGCTCGCGGGATTGGCGATGTCGTAAATATGCATGCCCGAGAACCAGTCCGCCACATAGAGCCTGTTGTCGCGAATGACGGCCCGGCGCTGGCCGCCGAGGTTGACGCCCTGACCGAAATCGAGACCTTCATTGCTGATGACGGGAGGCTGTACGTCTACATCGAGGCTCGCGAGCTCTTGGCCCGATAGCAACAGAACCGATGCCCCTTCCGGCAGCATTGCTATCGGGGCGTAGACAAGACGGGCCGTCGAAACGATGGATGGCAAGGCCGCATGACTGATGTCCAACACGCTAAGCGCGCGCCCCTCACCGAGGGCGTAAAGGCGATCTTCCCGGACAGCGACCCGGTCGACAAAACCGACCTCCTGGTGACTGCCGATCCAGCGCGGACCGGCAGGGTCATCGACATCGAAAACCGCGATACCCTGCTCCCCGCATGCCAGATAAACCAGATTCCCCGACAGATCGATATCAATCGCGTCGCAGCCGGTCCGGGCCCTTCCCAGCGACCGCAAGACATCTACCTCGTGGATATCGAACGTCGCGAGCCCATCGCCGGCCACGGCAAAGTAGAGCACTTCGTCCTTGACCTGCAGGGCGCGGGCAATCACGGGCAGCGACAGGGCCGCCAAGACCTGGGGTCTATCGGGATCGAAGGCATCGACAATCTGCAAGCGATTGTCCGCGCGGAGGATATAGACCCTGCCATTCTCGGCCGCCACGGCGCGGGCCGCGACCTTGAGCGATACCTGCCCCCGGAGCTGCAATCCGGCACTCGAAGGCTCGATCACGTACAAGGCCTCGGGTCCCGCCGCGTATATCATCCCGCCGGAGACGACCAGGCGGTCGGCCGGTTTGGGGAGATCCAACGAAGCCTTGATGGGCCCGGACAAGACATCTCCACGGGGCAACATCGTCAGTCGATTTCCGGTGAGGATCAATACGTCTTCGTCGATGGCCGCCAGCGCATCGCCTGGCGCCCCCAACGCGCGTCGTCCGGAGATCATCGGCCTGCCGAGCGCCAGTACGGGCTCGGCGCGGGCCGTCGTGGAAATCAGGATATCCCGAGCCTGACCTGTCTGGAGTTCGGCGACCTCGATACCTTCTGACGCCTGGGGCACGAGACTCAAACACAGCAGCAAGAGACCGAACGGGCGGGATATAAAGACGTTTGTCATTAGCGATTCCTGATCGAACGATGAAGAAGATTATCCCTGGCTTAGGGACAGGGATTCGGGATGCGATGATGGATGTTCTCGATTCCGGACAGGACATCGGCCGACAGCTTCAACTCGATGCTTGCGATATCGGACTTGAGTTGCACGAGATTGGTCGCCCCAATGATCGTGGCGGTCACGAACGATCGGGAGTTGACGTAGGCCAGCGCCATTTGAGCGGGATCCAGGCTATGCCGCTTGGCGAGTTCGACGTAGGCGCCCGCAGCCTCGTCGGCGAGCGGATTTCGAGTATAGCGCGTAAATCGTTCGAACAGGGTGATTCGGCAATCGGCAGGTCTGGCGCCATGCAAATACTTGCCGCTCAGGACACCGAATGCAAGCGGCGAATAGGCCAGCAGGCCCATGGACTCGCGGATCGCGACTTCGGCCAAACCGATCTCAAAGCTTCGGTTGAGCAGACTGTAAGGGTTCTGGATACTGACCATGCGCGGCAATCCCCGCGCCTCGGACAGGGCCAGATAGCGCATCGCCCCCCAAGGCGTCTCGTTGGAAATGCCGACGTGGCGGACCTTGCCGCTCTTGATGAGGTCGGCCAGCACCTCCAGGGTCGCCTCGAGCGGAATCGGATCGTCCTCGGGATCGAGTTCGAAACCGAGACGCCCGAAGTAGTTGCTACGGCGGTCGGGCCAGTGCAACTGGTACAGATCGAGGTAGTCGGTCTGCAGGCGTTCCAGGCTGGCATCGACCGCGGACTAGATATTCTTCCGGTCGAGCCGATTGTCGCCGTCGCGAACGTAGCGCAGATCATCGGAACGGCTCATGACCTTGCTGGCGAGTATGACCCGGTCGCGATTGCCGCGCGCCTTGAGCCAAGCGCCGATGTAACGCTCAGTGCGGCCATAGGTCTCGGCCTTGGGCGGAACCGGGTACATCTCGGCGGTGTCGATGAAGTTGACCCCTGCATCGAGCGCAACATCGAGTTGGGTATGGGCCTCAGCCTCGGTGTTCTGCTCTCCCCAGGTCATGGTGCCCAGACAGATAACACTGACCTTCAGGCCTGTATTCCCGAGTTCACGATAGATCATTATGGGGAACGTCCACTTTGCCAGACATGGCCGACTATTCTAAAGACCGCTGACCGAAGATCAAGCCGAAACCGCCGATCGCCTCATTCTTGGGTCGCGAATGCACGATCGTGCAACCATTCTCAATTATGTTAGAATTTCCTAATCACCTTCGCGCGTCAACGACTCAACACTCCCAAAGGTCAGAATACATTCATCATGTCGACACCCCAGAACGCACAAGAAACCAGCGTAGCGGCTCTTTTGCCGGAGGAAAAGCTAAAGGCGCTCAACGAGCGCTACAGGGCGCTGACGGTAGAACAACGTATTCAGGGGATATACGAGGATTTTGACCGGAATGAGATTATGCTGACGTCCTCGTTTGCCGCGACATCGGCCTACTTCCTTCACGTCTTTTCGCGATATGCGCCCTGGCAAAAGGTCTATTTCATCGACACCGGGTACCATTTCCCCGAAACGCTGGAGTACCGCAGGCTGCTGATCGAGAAATTTCGCCTCGAGGTCGTCGACATCCGCGCCGAGGACTGGAAACACGAGTTCACGAAGACCGACGAAACCTACAAGAAGGACCCGGATTTCTGTTGTTCGATCAACAAGGTCGAGCCGCTTTTCGAGATCAAGAAAAACTACAAGGTCTGGGCGTCAGGACTCATGCGCTGGCAAACGGAACACCGTTCAACGTTGGATATCTTCGAGGAACGCAACGGCATCATCAAATTCTATCCGTTGATCGACATCACCCGCGAGGAACGCGACGCCTATATCAAGAAACATGACTTGCCCTTCCACCCACTTGTTGCCAAAGGCTATTCATCCATCGGTTGCAAGCACTGCACCGTGCCCGGACAAGATCGCTCAGGGCGCTGGAACAACAGCCCGAAGACGGAGTGCGGTTTGCATTTGTAAGGCAGAGGAAAGAGTAAAGATAACAGAGGAAAGTAAATATGAATTTATTGGGGCGCGAAGCATCTCCTCGTTCACTTTCCTCTTTATCCCTTTACTTTACTCTTTTCTCTAGCGCCTATGGCCCTGCCCACATCTCACTGGCAGCATTAACATATTCCTTTATCTTTCCTCTGTTATCTTTACTCTTTACTCTCACGCTTACGCCGATGGCGTTGGCGTGAACGGGTCGCAGTGGATATCGGCCTCGTCGGCGCCGGCGCCAAGGACCGCGTTCCAGGTGGCCTCGACCATACCGGGATGGCCACAGAGGTAGACCTCCCAGCCCTGTAGATCGGGAATGGCGTCGATGACGACCCGATCGACGCGACCGACCATGAGGTCGTCGCCCTCCCCGGCCGTGTCCACGCAGGGGTGATAGGAAAACGACTCGCGCTCATCGGCCAGCGCCTTGAGCTCATCGACGAGATACAGCCCCGCACGCGTGTAACTGCCGTGAAACAGACTGATGGGGCCGCAATGACCATGCGCCAATGCATCCCTCAGGATTCCCCACAAGGGGCACAACCCCGTTCCTGAACCGGCCAATAACATGGGCTTTTCCGATTTGGTCGTGTCCGAGTAATAACAATCGCCGTGGGGTCCTTCTATGGATATCGTCGACCCCACGCGAACCTCGTTGGTCAACCAGGCGCTCATCTCTCCACCCGGGATCTCGCGGATATGGAGGTCCAGAGAATCCTCATCCGGCAGGCTGCCCAAGGAGTAGCAGCGCACGGCGCCATCGGCGCGGCGGATGTTGACATATTGCCCGGGGTGATAATCGAACGGTGTCGTCGGCGCCAATCGGACGCGAACGATCTCTTCGGACAATTGCTCCTTGGAAACCACGCGGACATCGATATAAGACTTGACGTCTTCGCCTGACAGCACGACCTCAAGGTCCTCTGTCGGACGTCAAACACAGGCAAGGAAATAGCCGCGTTCGACAAGCTCGGGCTCGAGTCCTTGCTGGGAGTCCGGTGGTGGGCTTCCGCTTATGGCCCGCATCATACAGGTCCGGCAGACGCCGCTTTGGCAGGACGATGGGACATCCGCATGTTTGCGGTTCAGGCACGCCAAGACGGTCTCGCCATCCTGGCATCGGTAACTTTTCCCTTTATATCTGATCGTGGACATCAAGCCCCTCCCGTCTCGCGCGCTCAAAACCGGCGCCGCCGCCCCTCAACAGGCCGAAATATCCTTGCGCCAGATCGAGAAGCTGAACTCCTCGATCGGCTCATCGCTAATTTTAAGCGTAACCTGAGGAGAATCGTCCTCACCGGCCAGCATGGTCAAGGTGCCGTCGGTCGGATTAGGCACGAAAACGCGCTGGTCTTCTCCCGTCGCTCCGACCAGGAAACCGATGGGCCGACGACCACAGTCGGCGATACCCACCTCGATTTCGCGGATCAACTCAAGCTTGGGAAAACTGCGGGCATCGTAGACCTGGACGATATCCTTCCGGATATTGTCGCGCTGAGCGCCTTTGCCCGTGGCCGCTGACGTCACGTACAGACGATCACCGGCCGGGTTGAAGCGATAGGTGCTTGGATAGATATCCGGCAGATCGAGGGTGCATACCTGCTCGCCGGTCGTCACGTCGGTCAGGCTTATACGACCAACGACATGCTCGGGGTCGCTCTTGCGGTCGGCCCCCTTGCCGACGAGGTAGCGCCCGTCCGGAGACAACAGCAGATTGCTGGACATCTTGAGATCAATACGCTTTTCGATCTCGTCGGTCACGGGATTGATGACGGCCACCGTTCCATAGCCGTTGTTCAGGCAGTACACGCGGCCGGTCACGGGAGAATAGACCTTCCCGTGCGGGAAGGCGTTATTGTCCTCTCCGGGTTGCGATTCGGGATCGCGGTCGGCCTCCAGCAGATCGATAGTCTTGATGATCTTGAGGTAACTGTCGGCATCGGCCGGATCATTGCCCACGACGGAGATGCTGCCGCTGAGCAGGTTGCTGACATAGGCCTTCGGTGCGAAATCGCCATGGTTTTGATCGGGATACACGAACGCCGTCACATGGTGCCCCTTGCCGACGCAGAGTGTCTTCAATATCTCGGCATCCGACCCGGCACGGTCGACGATGGTGACGGACGATCCCTGATCGCCACAAGTTCCCACATCGCAACCGGTCTTCGGGTCACCGTCGGACACGAACCAGAGTCGATCCTGACGGAGATCCGGATAGGCGTATGACCCCTGCGCCCCAGACGGAAAGGCCGCCTGACCAGTGATCGTATTGCTCCCCCGTTCGGTCATCAGACAGCGATCACTGCCGTCCAGCCCCAGGAACATCAAACTGCCTGTCCCTTCGGCGATCGAGTCAATTCGACCGACCGTGGTTTGTCCCCGATGATGACGAATGACACCGACTGCACCGCTATCCCCGTAATCCAGGTGATAGACCAGAGACCACTGACCGTCATGTTGCATAAAACAAGTCCTCATTAATAAACGTAATGTCCGGATCCAAACTCACCAGGCACTCCTCCGACGATGCCGATCTCAATTGCCGGGGAGCGCGACCTTAATGCCATATCGCCGTCTGATCACATCCTCCTGAGCCGCGACGTCGTTCGCGTCCAGCACGATGCGGTGCCCACCGGCGAGATAGACCACGTGGAATCCTCTCTCATCCGGGTGTTCGAAAGCGGGTGCCACATCCTCCATTCCTCCGATATGATGTCCGTTGATCATCAATACTCGCTTGTTCGACTCTCCAGCATACCCCTTGGTCAATTCGGATGGGTAGACCTCTCCGATAACGACGAATTCGTGGACCCCGGGTATATCGCGCTGCATCTTGTCGAGATAGGTCCTAAAGGCCGAAAAATTCTGTTTATTGATATACCTCGGTTCGAGCCGTCGAAAAACGATGCCCGCGATCTCGTAGTAGGCCGGCTGACGCTCGAACTCAGGCACAATCGGCACGATCCGGTAGTCCAACCCGCCGAGTTTGATCGGTATATCCAACACCTTGCCGTCGCGAAGCACTGTTAGCGTCAGTATATCGCCAATCTGATGATTCGAGACATAGTAGGCAAAACCGATCTTGGCGTCATCGCGAAAGGCCACTTGCCCGTCACCCATCACCTGATGCCCATCGACCTTCAGGACCACGTCATTTTGCCGAAGCGGTTTAAGTGACGGTACACCGGCCGCGACATCGGTAATCCGAACGCCCGTCTGCTCATTGTTCATATGCAGAAACGAACGAATAGCCTGGCTTTCAAGGAACTGGGAAGGCACCCCCAGTCCCGCCATGCCATCGACATGCCCATCCTTCAGGTCGGTCATGAACTGCATAATGACCTCTTTCGGGATGAAATAGCCGATCGAGGATCCTCTGGCAATCTGGGTGGATACACCTAAGCATTCGGCGGTATCGTCCGAGAATACAGGCCCTCCCGAATTGCCGGGGTTGATCGCCGCATCGGTCTGCACCAGCAGGTTCGTAACGTGGCTGTGGGCATAACGCATGACATCGATACGTGAAACCACGCCTTCGGTATAAGACACCTGTATGCCGCCCATGGGATAGCCGATCGTAACGACCTTATCGCGCAGATGAGGCAACTCCCCGAGTTCGAGCGGCTCGAGTTTCGGGGCCTTGTCGGGCTCGGCAAAGGTCAGCAGCGCCAAGTCGACATCGTGACTGATCGCGACGCGTTTCGCCTCCAACCGCCTGGGGAGCCCAGGAACCTCGATCTCGATATAGGTGGCATCCGTCACACAATGTGCATTGGTCAGGATCCCCTCTTCAATCGCAAACCCGGTACAGACCTGGTTCGTGATACGTGCCTTGCTCCATGGCTGATCGATATCCCAGGATTGGCTCGACACATACAATTTGACGACCGAATGGGCCTTTTCACGTAGGTCGGAGGCCATAACCTGGGTAGGCAGAATACCGATTATCGCGCCCCACAATGACATGACAAGGACAGCCGTGTCGGGACTAATACCTGGAAAAACACGGGAGGCCGAAGCTTTTGCGCCTCGGAGGAAAATCTTATTCACAAATGCTCCTTACAATTACAAATAGGGAGAAAAAACCAAAAATGAATGTACGTGGCGCATCGCCGAACGCAACGTGTCATGGCTGGCGACGCACCAAGACATCGCGTGACCCTGACGGCTGGAGTCCTTGTCAACAGCGGAAAACGCTTACGATAGCATCCCCGGCCCGTAAAATCAGCCTGCCCCCGAACGCACGCCACAATGGGCCCAGCCAAGCACCTGACTAAGCGCCATACCGACGCCATTCTTGCCACGCATGACTGATACTGACGTGTTTCGGCGGATATCCGTTCCTGACCGAGCCGACACAGTAACAACAAGTGGTCATGACCACGGTTCACGGTATAATCCCGACCTTTCGACCACCGACAGCGACGAAACCCATGCCGCAATGCATTGAAAGACTCAAACGACTGCCACTCGCCTGGTTGTGCCTGCTGTTTATGATCCCTGCTTCGGCGCATGCCGAAGGCGCCGCCCATACCGGCGCCGAAAGTCTGATCGATCTGACTGGATCCGGATACGGGATCGCGGCACTCGCCCTGTTCGTACTGGCGTACGGAATGGTGATTTTTGAAGAAGTCCTGCACATGCGGAAGTCGAAACCGGTCCTGACCGCCGCCGGTCTCATCTGGATCATTATCGCCACCGCCTACGCGGCCATCGGCGATACCCACACGGCCGCCGCCGAAGCACGGCATCATCTGCTCGAGTTTTCCGAGCTCATGCTCTTTTTGCTCGCGGCCATGACTTATATCAACACGATGGATGAGCGCAACATCTTTCGCTGGCTGCGCGCCAAGCTGGTTTCGTCGGGAATGTCGTTGCGGGGCGTGTTTTGGGTCACAGGACTTCTGGCCTTCCTGATCTCACCGATCGCGGACAACCTGACCACGGCGCTGGTCATGGGCGCGGTGGTCATCGCCGTCGGCGAAGGAAACAAAAAATTCATTACGGTCGCCTGTATCAATATCGTCGTGGCCGCCAATGCCGGCGGGGCATTCAGTCCGTTCGGCGACATCACGACGCTCATGGTCTGGCAGTCCGGACATGTCGCCTTTGGCGAATTCTTCGATTTATTCGTTCCGTCAGTGGTCAATTGGCTCGTGCCGGGCATACTGATGTCACTGACTGTCCCTCGTATAAAGCCGCAAGCGGCCGCCGAGGACGTCAAGGTAAAGCTTGGCGGGTTCGCCGTAGTCGCTCTGTTCGTCACGACGATCGCACTGACCGTGACGATTCACAACACCATCCACCTGCCCCCGGTCATCGGCATGATGACGGGTCTCGGTCTGCTCAAGCTCTATGGTTTCCATATCAAGATGCGGCAGCGTAAGCTGGTGCTGCCGCTGCTGTCCATCGAGACCAACGGCAATGCGGATCCGGAACTCGAGAAAACGATCAAGCACAAGATCGATAAGGATTTCAACATCTTCGAGAGCTTCGAGCGCGTGGAATGGGATACCCTGATGTTCTTTTACGGCGTCGTGCTCTGCGTCGGTGGCTTGGGCACGCTCGGATACCTGAACATGACCTCCCATTTGATGTATTCCGACCTCGGAGCCATGACCGCCAACGTCCTTGTCGGCGTTTTTTCGGCAATCGTCGACAACATCCCGGTCATGTTCGCGGTTCTGAACATGAACCCGGACATGAGCCACGGACAATGGTTGCTCGTGACCTTGACGGCGGGAGTAGGCGGTTCGCTGCTATCCGTGGGGTCTGCGGCGGGCGTCGCGCTCATGGGACAGGCCAGGGGCACCTATACCTTCATGGCCCATATGCGCTGGAGCTGGGCCGTCGCCCTCGGCTACGCCGCCAGCGTCGGCGCCCACATCTGGATCAATGCGGACTTGATGTAGCTCCCTCCCGCTCCTGGCGCAACCAGACACAGTTCGACTCGCTCGCCTTGTCGATCCTGTCCAAACAAGCCGCGTGCGCGGCGAGTTCCGAGTCGGTAGCCGTGAGTACCACCGGCCGCGGGGCGTCGGATTCGATCAACCGAACCGCCTCGGCCACGGCCAGGGCGCCCGCCTCCTGGCCGCCAAGCGACAGCGCCCTCTGGCCCCCGGTCATGGCCAAGTAGACATCGGCCAGGATCTCGGCATCTAGCAAGGCGCCATGCAGCGTACGTTGGGAATTATCTATCTGATAGCGTTTGCAGAGCGCATCCAGGGAGTTCTTTTGCGCCGGATGCATCTTGCGGGCGAGCACCAGTGTGTCCGTGATCGTACAGAGCGAATCCAGCGTATCGGCGGGCATCCCGAGCAGGGATAACTCGTGACGGATAAAGCCCGTATCGAAGGGCGCGTTGTGAATAATCAATTCGGCGCCACGGATATAATCCAGAAACTCGTCGGCGACATCCTCGAAACGGGGCTTATCGGCAAGGAATTCCGCCGAGATACCGTGGACCTCCTGAGCACCGGTGTCGATCTCGCGATCGGGTTGCAGATAGCGATGGAAGTGATTCTCCGTCCGGCGCCGCCCGATCAATTCGACGCAACCAATTTCGATGATTCTGTGTCCTTGGGAGGTTTCGAGACCCGTGGTTTCAGTATCCAGTACGATCTGTCTCATTTATCGCCTCAATAGTTCGTCTATACCGCGGTTAGCGAGTTCATCCGCCCGTTCGTTTCCCGGATGCCCGGTATGGCCGCGCACCCACGACCAGCGGACGTCATGGCCGGACACCGCCTCGTCCAGGCGAACCCAGAGATCGGCATTCTTGACGGGCTTGTTGGCGGAGTTCTTCCAGTTGCGCCGTTTCCAGCCGTTGATCCACTCGGTAATGCCCTTCATGACATATTGTGAATCCGTCATGATATGCACTTTACACGGTCGTTTGAGCGTACCAAGCGCCTCGATAACGGCCATGAGTTCCATACGATTGTTGGTCGTATCGCGTTCGCCGCCGTAGATCTCTTTTTTCTTGCCTTTGAAGTTTAACAACGCGCCCCAACCTCCCGGTCCGGGGTTTCCCCGGCAGGCGCCATCGCTGAATATCTCCACACTGTCGGTCATCCATACTCCCACGTTCATTATCAAATTCGAGTCGTACGGCCCAGCCTGCCTGCGGGCTTCACGGTCACGCCGTCGGCCAAGATCGGTTTGCTCTGCCGCCAGCGGGGCTTGATCACCGACAGCGTCGTGACCCGTTTTTTACCCACCAGCAAATAGGCGGAGCCGAGTTTCGGGAAAAAGCGACTGCCCAAACGCTCCAAAAAATCCAGTCGACTCACGACGCCGTCACTCGCCAAGGGCGGCCGAAAAAAGAAATGTCGGACGCAGCAGGTCTCGATGCCCAGCAAGGCCAGCCAATCCTGAATCCGAACGGCGCCACGGGCATGAAATCCGTCCCGCTCGCGGCGTCGGCGACCGCGCAATGCCTGCCTTAACCCCCACGCGCTCCAGGGGTTGAATCCTACGATCACGACATGCCCTTCAGGGATCAGAATGCGATCCACCTCACGCAGGACCGAATGGGCGTCGTTGCTCAAGTCGAGTGTATGCGGCAGCAGGACAACATCGATACTGTCGCTCAGGACCGGGATCATCTCCGGCCGACCGAACAATCCCGCCCTTTGATTCTCTCCGGAGCTATGTGGTTCCCGCGCCATCCGGATGACATGACGGATCCGGGTGGCGGACAAAAGGTCTCGACTCGAAGGGCAGCCGATCTGAAGCAGATGATAGCCAAACAGATTGGCGAGCGCCTCATCGATCGCCTGAACCTCCGTCTCCAAGAGCCTTCCCCCTGCCGGAGTCTCATACCAGGCACCCAATGCGCTCGTCGAGTCGATATCACCACCGTTCGGCAGTGTACCTTGTGTCTTTCTCCTAGGACTCATCATGAATGAACTATAATCCCCGAGCTGGAACCGTTCACGGGAGTATCGCGATGCTAGAGATCCGCCCCATACCCGCCTTTACCGACAACTATATCTGGCTCGCCTGCAATACGGAATGCCCCTCAGAGGCCATCATCATCGACCCCGGTACGGCGGACCCCGTCATCAAGGTGCTGGAAAGCGAAGGCTTACGCCTGGTCGCAATCCTGATCACCCATCGCCACTGGGACCATGTCGACGGCATCCCAACCCTAACCGCCCGCTACCCGGTGCCCGTCTACGGGCCGGCCGGCGGGCATATTGCCGGTATCACGCACCCCCTCGGGGACGGCCAATTTGTGGCGCCGTTACCCGGAGTCTCGCTGGAGGTGCTGGCCGTGCCGGGACATACCCTGGACCACATCGCCTACTATGGTCACGACTCGCTGCTCTGCGGCGATAGCCTTTTCAACGCCGGCTGCGGGCGAATCTTCGACGGTACGGCTGAGCAGCTGTTTCACAGCTTGCAACGTCTAAGCCGGCTGCCGGATTCCACCCAAGTATACTGCGCTCATGAATACACGCTATCTAACCTGCGGTTCGCGCAGTCGGTAGAGCCTGACAACCAGGATCTCGCAGCATACAGCCGAACAGCAGAGTCCCTGAGAAAGCGAGGCCTGCCGACGCTCCCCACGGATATCGCCACCCAACGTCGAATCAACCCGTTCCTACGCTGCGACATACCTGCAGTCCAGGCCAGCATAGCGGCGTTTGCCGGCCGTCCGCTGACTGACCCGGAAGAGTTTTTCAAGATTTTACGCTTTTGGAAGGATACACTATAGAATATAGAGGTCACGATTGTTCCGTCGCACCCGCAGACCGGGTCATCCGGATCCCCGTGCGTCACAGCACGTTTACCGCCTCGGACGTTGTGCCTTTTGGCCCTTTCTGCTATAAAGGCCGCTTGATTTTTTTCGGTATAGCAAATGCTGATCACCTGGAGGTGTATTGGATGTCGGTAAAGTCGAACAAGCCTGCGCAACAAACCACAGGCGCCTCGAATCTGCATGGTGGTGTCACGCCCTATCAGGCAGGAACAGACGAAGAGTACATGAACAAGGAGCAAACGAAGCACTTTCGTCTGATCCTGAACGGTTGGAAGGCTGAGCTGCAGGGTGGCGTCGAGGAGACGGTCCATCACATGCAGGACGATGCCGCGAACTTCCCCGACCCCAATGACCGCGCCAGCCAGGAGTCCGAATTCGCACTTGAGCTGCGGACGCGCGATCGCGAGCGCAAGCTCATCAAGAAGATTGACGAGGCCCTGTCCCGTATCGATAACGAAGACTATGGCTTTTTCGAGATCTGTAGCGTCGAGATCGGGATCCGCCGCCTCGAGGCGCGTCCCACCGCAACCTTGTGCATCGATTGCAAGACGCTCGACGAAATTCGCGAGCGCCAAGTCAGCGAAGAACAATAATCTGTACGTCACCCGAACGGGGCGCTCTGACAGGCGCTCCGTTCGCACCTTGCCAAGTTTTGAAGGGCCGGCTGGCCTTGATTTTAAGGAGGGATAAGATGAGCAGCGACAAGATCGACTCCGTTCTCCAGGAAGACCGCCTTTTCCCCCCTCCTGCCGACTTCAGCACCAGAACCCAGATCGACGCCGCCGGCCTCCAGTCCCTGCGTGACGATGCCGCCAAGGATAACGAGGCCTTCTGGGCGGACCAGGCCCGCCAACACCTGAGCTGGCAAACCCCATTTACGGAAGCGCTTGACGCATCCAATGTCCCGCATTACCGCTGGTTCCAGGACGGCAAACTCAACGTCTCATACAACTGTCTCGACCGCCACCTGGAGACACGCGGCGACGAGGTAGCGGTCGTCTTCGAGGGCGAACCCGGCGACACCCGAGCGCTAACCTATCGCGAACTCCATGCCGAGACCTGCAAGCTTGCCAACGTCCTGCATGAACGCGGCATCGAGTCCGGCGACCGGGTCGTCATCTACATGCCCATGGTACCGGAAGCCGTCATCGCGATGCAGGCCTGTGCACGTATCGGCGCCATCCATTCCGTGGTCTTCGGCGGTTTTTCGGCCGAAGCCCTCAAGGACCGGATCGACGACGCCGGCGCCAAATTCCTGATCACGGCCGACGGAGGCCATCGCGGCGGAAAGATCGTCGAACTCAAACGGGCCGCCGACGAGGCCCTGAAAAAATCCGCCGGCTCCATCGAAGGGGTCGTCGTACTGCGCAGGACCGGCCACGACATCGCAATGCAAGCCGGACGCGACATCTGGTGGCACGAGGCCGTCGCCGGTGTCTCCAGCGATTGCGACCCCGTCTGGGTCGATGCCGAACACCCCCTGTTTATCCTGTATACCTCCGGATCCACCGGAAAACCCAAAGGCATTCAGCATTCTTCTGCAGGCTATCTGCTCGGCACCATGGTCACCTTGAGCTGGGTCTTCGATCTTCGCCCCGAGGACCTCTACTGGTGTACGGCCGATGTCGGCTGGATCACCGGGCACAGCTATGTGGCCTACGGACCGCTGGCCCATGGCGGCCGCGTCATGATCTATGAAGGCGCCCCCACAGTGCCCGATGTGGGACGTTTCTGGGATATCTGCCAACGTCATCAGGTCAGCTTTTTCTACACCGCGCCGACGGCCATCCGCGCCCTCATGAAACAGGGCGACGACATCCCGGCGCGCTACGACCTGTCATGCCTGCGCCTGCTCGGCACCGTCGGCGAACCGATAAACCCTGAGGCCTGGATGTGGTA
>Ga0114931_10003196_pt1 | contig 20775 bp, 27 predicted proteins | sample 2SBtaG_FD_89579 | JGI IMG/M metagenome (GOLD analysis project Ga0114931, IMG submission 89579) | Deep subsurface microbial communities from Kolumbo volcano to uncover new lineages of life (NeLLi) - 2SBTROV14_V59a metaG | ecosystem: Environmental > Aquatic > Marine > Volcanic | place: Kolumbo...
TGAAATTGAATCTGACCTTGTTAAAAACGACAAAGTCATTGCCGAATATGATTTAAGAGTAATATCTAATTCAGATTTATTAATTGAGATTAAGAGAGCATGGTCACTAAAAAATTGGATTAATAAATATTCAGAATGGATTTATGACTGGAAAAAAGATATTGAAAAATTAGATAATTTAGATAAGCCTGAATATTCTAATTCAATAAGTAAAGAAAAACATAAAAAATGTTTTGTTTTAGTGACCTTTTCTGATAATGATAGTAGTCTACAAAAATATAAAACCAAGGAATTAGATATGTTTATTAAAGAAAAATGGGGAAAATCTTTTAGTTTCGCATCAGATAAAAAAATGATTTCTGAGAACATGTTTATGAATCTTTTTGTATGGACTAATTTTTAATTCTCACCCATCTGTTTGTTATTAAAGATGCTTCGCATTTTTGATTAAAGAGTGTCTTACGTCATACTGTGCCTCCGCTTCGGCATTTTTTCTTGCAGAAAAAACACATAACAAGGATTTTCTGATGTTAATTACAATTAAATTTAAGTTTCTATAAAGAGCAAAAAGGGAATTCTCTCTAAAAAATAGAATGGGCAAGAAGCGTTATTTAATGTCATAAGTTAATTTTGTATCTTATTCTTCAACTTCAAAGTAAACAATAAGGTTGATTAAGGGGGCAAGAAAACTCTTTTATTTCAAATGTGGCTTTCTGAGAACTAAAGTTCGTAGTTCTTCTACTAATGTAAATTTTATTTGTGGATTTGCTTCTAATCAGATCAATTTTCAGATAACCATTCATTGTTCGGACTTCTAATAAATGCATGATTAGATCAAAATTGAAGTTAAAATCTGATTTAAAGTCTAATCCTTCTTTATCTAAGTTATATTTCTTAATCATTTTGAATAAGCTAAGACCCACTCTACTTTTCCATCCATTATTGGCTCTAAAACAGGATACTTTGAATTTTTTCTTTTTACAGTTTTATACTTTGAAACAAATAAAAGCTTAAGATACTGTAATTCAGGAATGTCAAATAAATTGAGTATGGGAGATAAGTCAATATCATATATTGGGCATTCTTCATCTGAAGTTACATAACTTATAACCGCTCCTTTTGGCTTCTCTTTTTCAATGAAATCCCTAAGAGCATATAATTCTGTGATTTTAAATCTCTTTTCATGGAAAGTTTTTCCTGGCAATGATGCCAAAATCAAAAAAGATATTCCAGACCAATCCGCATGAACATGAAAAATTTCTTTTTTGGAACGAGACATAAGTATCTTTTTAGTTTGTTTGAATTTATTTAGTATAACCCATTGATCTCTAATTCTGAAATCCTTTTTTAAGACATCCTTCTCAAAAATCTTCCCTTTGCCTTTGTAATACCATTGTTGAATTTGGTTTTTTGCTGCAATTTCCTTTATAACCTCTGATTCTTCAAATGTCTTTAAGTCTCCCACATCAATATTTTCTGGTTCAGGTTTTTTTCCTATATCTTCATTTATTAAAATATATTTATCTCTTACCAGTTTTGTAAGATATTCCCAAGAGAAATAATCATTATCATAAGTCCAAAATCCCTTTAACTGAAACTTTTCTTTTTTGCATAAATTCTTCGCCCACCCTAAAAATGCGTCCAAATACACCCTATTACTTTTTGGATAATCTTTTTTCAGGAAATAAATGCTTTTATCTTCACTTACAAAACCTTGTTCTCTCATAGACATTTGACAATTCCAGCAATAATCACCATCAGGAAAGCCCCCTTCTTCACACAACTCATCAACTGGTATTTCTCCATATCTAGCTCCACAAACATCACAGAAAAAATAGAAATATTTATCCTCCCTTTTTCCATTTACATATTTGGATTCTATTGCAGTGTATTTTGCATTGTTTTTAACGTATTTTTTCATTTTCTTTTCTATAATTCTCATCAGTAAACTCAATTATTTCTAGTAGAGTATCTACAATTTTATAATCAGAATCAAAAAGAAATTTTTTATTAATCTCTAAAACTCCATCATCAAAATTGATATTTTCATTTAAGATAGAGGTTGATTTGATTTTTTCTTCGAATATTTTATCTGCTTTTTCATCTGAATATTTTCCCTTCATACAATATGCCCTTACAAATTCGTCAAATTCAGGGAAATCATCTTCTGTATCTTCAAATACTTCTGTAATATACCATTTTAAATCGCTATCTTTAAATTTTATCTCTTCAAATTGTATGAAGCCAACATCATAGTAATGATCCCAGCCTAAATCTTTCTTATTTAAAAAGTCAATAATCTTTTTATTAATTTTTGGAATAACTTGCCTTCTCTGTTCATCATTGATAGTATTGGAGATCTTCTTTGTTTTTAATTCATCTAAAATATCCTGAACCATATCGATATCCTTTGACTTATAAGTTAGAACTTCGATATTGTTTATATTGCATGCAATTAGGAAATCCTGACTGATATCTTTTACAAGTAGAATTAATTTTGGTACTGGGATATTGGCTCCATCTTTAATATAATTCTTACATTTTAAAATGTTATATAATTTTTCATTTCCATTTACCATACCAAAATAAGCCCTGTATTGAATAATTTGACCAATCGCTTTTCTTGATTCATCATATGTAGTATATAACTCATCTTTCTTAATTTCTATTATAACAGGTCTATTAATATTTGTATCCCACGCAAGAATATCAACCCTTATTAGTTTATCATCAGAGATATAAACCTCTTTATCAATAAATTCTAATTCATTACTTATTATTTCTGGATGTTTAGCGATTAAATCTCTTATTTTTGCTTCTTCTTTCTGCATTTTATACTTCCTATAAAAAATTATTTTAATTCTTTAACACTTTCACTTATTGAACGAGACTTATCCGGATTTCTGATAAATTCTCCTAATTTGTACCAAGGCGATTTACTATTTGTATTTGATTTGTGAAGATATAATGCACATGCATAACCGATTGTTTCTCCAAGTTCAAATAAAGCCCATTCTTGCTTAAAGTTAAAATTGTTTGCAAATTTCTTAATAAATCTGATGAATCTATCTTTTTCTTTCTTAATATCATTTAGAAAAGCTTCTTTTTCAATAGGTTTGTCTGCAACAGGGTATTCAATCAATGTCTCTAAGAATAAGTTGAATAACTGTGAATAATCTATTGAATAAGATTTAAATCGTTCATCATAATTGATGATATCAAAAAGTTTATCATCTTCCTCATCCTGCTCAATATAAATTCCATTATTTATTGATTCAAGTATTTTAGAAATACGATTGATATCAATATTATGATTGATATCAATATTATTATAATCGTCAAACATAATTCTTGCAATATTGCTTGCTTTAGAACTTTCTCTTTTATTCTCGCATTTAACCATGGCAAGAACAATAGATCCTACTTCAAAATGAGTGATTCTTTTATTTTTTCTTATATATCTTTTTTCATTCACCATTTTATCACCTTATTGTACTTTTCTGTGCTTATTATATTGTTAATCATCTAACAACATGATTGGTAATGCCATCAAGTATATAAACCTTCGTTTTTTGAAGTTTTCTTGCCCCTAGATTCTTGTCCTTTATGCACTAAGAAATCAAAGATTTCTTGTGTCTCAAAAAGTTACAATTTTTGAGGATATCACTTCGTTCTTTGGATTGGACGTCCCCGAAAAAACGTCTCCGGTTTGCTTCGCAAATCCTCGATACTGCCTTGCAAGCTCTCCTCCTTTCAGTCGCCGGGGCGTATAATATCACTTAAAAACTCTTGAATGATTCCCTAATCCCTCAATTTATTATTTCTGATAATTTAATTTTATCAGGTGTCTTCCCAACTCGAAAATCCTAAAAATCATATTTATGCAACTTTAAAACGGTTTTTATTAATTTTCGTTTCTCTCCCGATGGCTTTATTAATCATTTTAAAATAAGCCAACAATGAATTTCATACAATCAATATCACCAGCAATAGAACACCACATGATAGGTTATTGACAAAGAAAGTTGAGCAGGAACACCCATGAATGGACACAACCTACATAGTCCAGTTGATCTTAACCCTTTCTCGATTCCGCAACCCTAAAAGCACCAGTTTTAATAATTAAGGCTGCTCCATTCCTGGCCTGACCTGGTTCTTATAAAAACCAGCCCATTAGGACAGAACGTCAACGTCCAGGTTAAGACTGAACAGTGCCAGCTATGTCTCTTCACAGGCTTCAGCCCTACCAAAGCTCGTTTGCAGTAACAAGGGAGAGCTAACCCCCCGGCCTATCCTGCTCAGTTATCTGGTAATCAGGACCTTTTTAAAAAGGTTTTTGAAATTAAGTGTGTTTTAAATTAATCTGTGAAAAATATTCTTGTTTGCCAAACATTTATATATTATCCAATCAGAGATTAAAAGTATGGACAAAAGAGGAATTGAGATGTCACTTAACACAATTATTACATTAATAATAGTGGCCCTCGTCCTTGTTTTCCTGACAATTGTAGTCAAAGATAAACTTGGAATTATATTCAAATGAAAAAAGCAACAGTCAAGACACTTGCAGTGCTCATAATAATGGTCGTTTTGATGCTTATCCTGTTTCCAACATTCAAAAAGATCTATGGTGTCATTGCATCTGATTCAAATGATAAAGTATGTAGGATAAGTGTTCTAAAGCATGCAGCATTCAATACAATGACAGGAGAACTAAAAAGTACAGATATCCAATGCAAAAGACATTATGTTGTTTTTGGGGATGAAAAAGTCACAAAAGATGATAAACGAGTAAAAGTTTCAGAAAGACCAAACTTAAAAAAATCAAGCACGTACAAAAGCCTCAATAATCATATTGTAAACCAGGTTGTTGCTGATGAACTATATAAATGCTGGAGTAAGATGGGTGAAGGTGCAATTGATGTTTTTGAAAAAGATTTTGCGCTTATCAGTAATACACCATGCATTGTATGCACACAAATAAGTTATGATGTATCACAGGATAATACATTTACAGGTCTTGGAAACTATCTAAAAACTTATAAGATTCCTAATGGAAATATTACATATATGCAGTTTTTTAATAAGAGCAAGATGCCTGTATATTATACGCTTCTAGGTCAGGTCATACCATGGACACAATATCTCACTGACTGGGAATCCCCTTTCATCCCTCAGATAGATACCATGGATACAAATAAAAATTACATAATTTATTTTTACGGGTTCAAACCAGACAAGTTATCAACAATGACTGAAACCCTGGACAATTCATACTATCTTATATTTTCAGAACTTGATGACATCCCAAAGAGGTGTGAGTTTATTTACAACTAGAAAGCAGATTATAAAATGAGCAATATGAACACCATGAAAATTTTGCAATACATGATTATTGCACTCTTTGTGCTTGTGATTATTCTGTTATTCTATGGCAAACTCTTTAATACATGGAACGAAAAATCTGATGCAAACCTTTGCAGAAGATCTGTTGAAACTTAGGCTGCATCATACTCAATGGATAATTTTGAGAATTTAAAATGTTCACCGAAATACATGGAAATAAATGATGAAAAAAAAGAGGATATTAAAAAAAAGCTTGCAGATGAAATGGCTGAATGTTTCTGGAAATTCGGCGCAAATGAGTTTGAATTATTTGGAAATGATGGATTATATTGTGCTCTTTGTTCTCATGTAAAATTTAAAGGAGATGCAAGAGGTGTTGAAATAAATGATTTCAGGAAATATCTTACAACAAATGCTGTTCCAATAAAATATGGTAAAAACATAAGCTATTTCCAGTATATCATAGGCAGACCAACAGACCCAGACGAGATAAAGGAAATTTCAATACCAACAATGGAGATAAACACAGATGATAACTATGGAATAATGTTCATCTATGCAAAAAACGAGCATCTTGGAAAACTTCTGTCTACAGGGATTGGAGCTGGCGTTGGTACAACAGCAGGGCTTGTAACAGGTATAGTTGTTGCTTCATCAGTAAGCTTTCCAGCACTAATAGGTGTTGCAGCAATTTCACTTGCAGGCTTAGGTGTTGGAGGAGGAATCGGTCACGCTGCTGGTGATGAAAATAATGCAGACTGGCAGTCAGCAATCCTTCTGATACCTTATGATGAAAAAGACATTTCAAAGCTTGGCTGCACACAAATGCCTGTTAAACAAGGAAATAAATAAAAACAAATATAAACCCATATATTGTAAAATGTATAACATGAATAAAAGAGGAGAGATGCCATTCTGGCTTGTAATGACAATAATAACACTTGTGACAATGGTTGTCATATTGATATTTATTGGACTTGCAGGCAGTAAATTCAATGATTTTGTTGACTGGCTCTCATCGGTGTTTTAAAAATGTCTTCAATTGCCATGCATCAAATAGTAAAATGGATACTTGCATTGTTAATCTTAGTTTTAATACTCTTATTTATACCAGGCATTTCAAAAGGAGGAGGGAAAGTTCTTTCATGGGTAAAAGATATATGGAAAATAAATGATAATAAGCCAATAAAGCCCCCTGACACTCCAAAACCAAAAGAAGACTGTGGGAAATATAATTCATTTTCATCATGCTATGGAGCAATGGATAAAATGTGCAAACCGCTAACACAAGGCTATACAACAACTTTTACGGGTTGTGGACACTGTGATGATATTCAACCGCTATATTGCACAGATATAAAACAATCAACTGTCTGCAACAACCACCCATGTGGTCTTAATTGTGTATGGGTTCAGGGACTTAAACTATATGTTCCACCAGATAGCACGTGGTGGCAAAAATTATACAAGTGGAGCATACCATTCAGCGGGAAATGTTTTGATAATACTGTTTACACAAATATGCAGAATGATATGATTGCAAATGGGTTTATTTCAGGCAATATAAAATTTGCAGAAGGAGAAATCATTGAAAAAGAAATTGACACATCAAAACTTGTTTCATACGTATCAAAGACTGGCGACGTGCTTGTCATATCAAAGATTGCAAGCAGTGACAAGCAATATTATGTTTATATAAAAGAAGCAAACAACCCGGCAATTGCATACAACAGCAAAGGTAAAGAAGTACCTGAAAAACAAAAACAAGCAGAAGATATTATTAAAAACAGAAAGGTGATACAATGAAAAAAGGAGTAGAGCTTGCCATGAATACCATTATTATTGCAGCACTTGCATTACTTGTTCTTGTTATATTAATACTTGTTTTCACAGGTGGATTTGGAAAGATTAAGGATTCAATATGGGGCATCAGTGCAAAAACCATAGGAAAAGGAGACTGTATCCTGATTGGAACAGATGGTGCAAGAGATTCTGATGGCGATGGGTATGTGGATGACCTGACTTACAAAGTCAAATACAAAGGAGATGAAGGTAAATATGTTGAAATTAAATGCCAGTGTGATATTGATTCAAGCAATGCAGAAAAACATATGGATGCTTCTGATGAGTGGCATAAAAAATACTGTTGAGCATGATGAATAAAAAAGCCATGAAAAAAGTATTAGAAACAATAATCAACCTAGTCCTTGTTACAATGGCGCTCCTTGTATTGTTTGGTATATTCAAGGGTTTAACATCTCTTTTCACAAATAAGGATGAAGCAAGCATAAATAACCTTAATGAACTCGCAAATCTTGTTGAAAATTTAGAGAAGGGAGATACAAAAGAGATGCCTATATATGTCAAAGAAGAGAAGTTCATTGTGGGTTTTGGCTCAACAATAACGCTTGTGCCTGCACAATGTGACTTAGAAAAACAAGTTAAAAAACCAATTGACTGTGGCACCAGGCCGTGTCTGTGCCTTTGTGAAGACGATGAATGCGATAAAAAAACCTGTAAAACTTTTGATGGTAATTTTGAATTCAAGGGAGATCCATGTCAGTCTGCAGTAATTATAGGCCAGAAAAAACCCCAGACAGTCTTTCTCAGAAAACGTGCAGATGAATTCCTTATATGTACTCAAAAATGTTAAAGTCAACTGCAAACGGGCTTCATCCAAAAACTCCTACTCCACTAACCATAACCCTATACTTTGAGTATAGGAACATGGTCAGTTACGTCTGGGCTGGCATGAATAGTTTTAGCTATTCAATGCCATTCATGCCACAGACGAAGTTTTTAGATGAAGACCTGCAAACGGAAACTTATAAATACTATATTGAGTAAAATTATGACATGCGCGGGAAAAGGGGTGTTGCAACCATACTTTGGTATATTATTGAGGCTATACTTATAACACTCGCAATTGTTATTTTTTTTCAGTACATTGATAGTGTAAAAAATAACACTTTGTTTGAACAGCAATTCTTAGCAAGAGACATAGCACTCATGACAAATACAATCTCAAGTATCCCTGGTGAGGTTCAATATACTTATGCAAGTGAATCAAACCTTTCAAGGTTTAATTATGTTTTTGCTGATGATAAAATAAAAATTAGTGCAAAAGACAGCCAATCATTTGCTTCATACCCATATTATTATGATTCTGGGATGAGTATTGATTTCCAAGACCAAAATTCGCCAAAACAGCTTGAATTTGCACGGACAAAGTCCTCGCTCAAGATAAATGAACATCTTAAAGATACAGAAAATCCAGAAGAAAAATGTCCTCTAAGAACTGATGAAAAAATAACTATCTTGGTAATTGATTATGACAATGATGCAGAAAAATATGCTCATGCACTCATTGCAAAACTGAGCACTAATCCGCACATTGTTGCAAACCTTGCAAGGACAGAATCATCAACAATAAGAGAGCGTAGCGAAAGAATATCCCAGTCAGATTATACAATAAGTTTTGGGACAGGGCTTAATGAAAAAGTAACTCATTCAAACTCTGAGTCTGCACGCTCGATCGGATGTCACATAACAGACAAATTGAACAGTCAGGGAATAAAAACAACCTACACGCCTGTCGATAGTATCCTTACAAATGCAAAAATAGCAGGGATAAGAATCATTGTGGGTTCAGATGAAAACAAAGTTGCTGTTGGAATAGCATCAGCACTGAAGGATTACAATGAATAAACGCGCAGAACTTGAATTTAGGGTAATACTTTTTACATTTTACAAACTCATTGTCCTAATAATTGTTGCATTTTCATTGTTTTTTTTTGTAACACAATTCATGAAAACAAATATTGATGTTTTTGATGTTGAGTCAGAGATTTTTGCATATGGTGTATTAAATAGTCCTGGTGGTGTTTCATATCTTGACAAGACAACCGGCAGACTATATCCAGGAACAATTAATCTTGATGAAACAGAACTGCTTGATAAAAGAATGAGTGATGGTTTTTATTTTGAAAAGAACAGGTATATTGCAGCCGAGATAGTTATAATGAATAAAACAAAAAAACCAATTACTAAACCAATTTATTACAACAAAGAATTTTATGAAATATGGTATCCTCTTGGAGCAACAGGAGTAAGAGGCGTTGGCAGTGCAAAAATAAAAGAAAAAACATACCCTGTTATTTTGCTTAAAAAAGGTAAAAAAACACAAGGGTTCATGAAACTTACAGTGGCAATACCAAATAGTTGAAAATTGAATAAATTTAGAATAATGTCAAATAAAATGAACAGAAAAGCATATGCAGCACCAATAATTGATTATTTTGCAACAGTTGTAATCATTCTGATAATTGTAATATTCATGATGCTGCTCAAGCTCCATCACAATGAAATTGAAGTCAAAATAAATGAAGATATTGGTGCTAACGATGGTCATTTGTTCTTATCATCTTACATCCAGAAAAATGTAGAATTTGGAACAAATATTACAATTGCTGATCTGCTTGACAGGATAAATGTTGAAGACCCACCATCATATTATATGGTGCTCATGCCTGCAACACTTGAATTTTTGCAGGAGTTACAGGATACTACAGGATGTCCTGCACAGATAACAATAAGAATTGATGACTACAGTATGGACACAATAAAACTTTCAAATGCTAAAGCAAAAAAACCATGCACAAGTGGGAAAAGAAGCTTTAAATCAACACAACAGCTACCATCACGAACAGGAAAACAGATTTTAGTAGAGATTGAAGGTGGTGTCAGGTGAACAAAAAATCCCAATTGTTCATGATGGTCCTGGTTGTTGCAACGCTTGCAAGTTTTGCAATGGTTTATTATGTGATGCTCACAAAAGAAGGTAAATTTGAAAAACCAATAGGAGAGCGGGAATTTGAGATAATTTCTGCTGCTACAAGAGCAGATAAGGCGCTTGTTTATATTGATTTGAGCGCAAAATATTCTGCTTCGCAGGCATTGTATGAGCTTTCAAAAAAAGGTGGTTTTGAGTTGGATAATCCAAACACAGAAAACAAAGCTGTATGTGGAGAATATTTAGGATTTGCACTCATGAACAACAGAAGCAAATTCTGTTTTCCTGATTATGAGAACAATTTTTTCACTGAGTTTGAAAAAGAACTGAATAATTATATGGTTGCATATCCTGATATATATATGCCTATAAATAATTATGATTATTTCATTGATAAAAATATTTTATACGGAAAAGCAAAAGAAAAAATATCAACAGGCAAGGAAGTATCATCTTCAGGAATAGACAAAATTACTCAGACAATAATAACATCAAAACAAAGTTCAATGATTGTTGGTGACTTTGCCTGGCCATCGTCATACCCAGAGCGAGTTGTAACTTCATGTTTTGGCAAAAGAAAGGTTTCTGTTGGGAGCAAATTTCACAATGGCATTGATTTAAGAGCAAAGATGGGCGACCCGGTCTTTGCAATAGCTGATGGAACAGTCACAAAAGTAAAACAATATGATTGGGGAGAACTTAAGATTATGCATGCCAATGGTTTAGAATCACGTTATCTGCACAACAGCAAGATATTGGTTAAAGAAGGTCAGAAAGTTGTAAAAGGACAGATTGTTGCAAGAGCAGGAAACACTGCACCAAAAGGAACATACGTTCCTGTTCACATACATTTTGAAGCAAGAATGAATGGCGACCTTGTTGATCCCATTGAAAATGTTTTTTCAATTGAAAAATTTGACATAAAGTTTTCCAATTCAGCAAACTGTGTTTACAACAAAAATAATTATGCATATAAAGACAAGATTGAAAACAGGGTTACTACATGACACATAATTTGAGACTAAAAAAAAATATATACTCACTTTTTATATTTTTAATAATTGCATCTCCAATATACTTTTTTTCATCAAAAACAATCTCATCAATGAATGAAATTACTGGGTTTGCAATCAAAGAAGACAATAATCATAATAATAATGCTGACTCATTTAAGTACAGTATCTACCCGCATTTTAAGGTAATGCCTGAACATAATTTAAGTGCTTATGATAAGATAAAAATCAGCAGTGCAAAACTAATAAAAGAGGCACTTGAATGCGAAAATTTGGCTGAGCTTGAGACATGTATAACACAAAAGATGGACAGGAAACACTGGAAGATTAACTGTCTGAAAGATGAGGAGTTGGCTTTTGCGAATATTGCTTCACAATATGCACTATGCCAGGAAAGTGATGACAAATTCTGTTATTGTGAAATTTCACTTGATGAAGGAGAATACGACATCACTATTGAAAACAATACATTTGACATGGGTGAGTTAAAAACAAGGTTTCCAATTTCAGCAGCAGTAGATATTTTAGGAAATGGGGTACTTAGTTTTGCAGACAAAGAACCATTCCATCTCATATCTGAAAAAGGTGGCAACAAACAAACACTTAAGATTGGAGAAAATAATATTGAGTATGATAAAACAATGATAATATACAAGAATAAAGAAACAATGGTGTTTGTTCCAAAGAAGACAATAAATGCACACGAGTGTTTTATTCCAAACAAAAGAAAGTATGTATTCTGCGCAGATTATAACGAGACTGTTTATACAAAAGAAAAAACACAGGAATTAATTTACAAATTCGCTCTTGATTTTACAGACGATACTATTCCTAAACAAACTATGTTTGACATAAAAGAAAAAACAGGTAAGATTATTATTGATATCACACCTTCAACAGAGCCAGACATAGATCATTATAATATATACTGCTCAGCTCAACCATTCTCAAATATAAAAGATATGTCTCCAACAATCAGGATAAAAGATACCAAAACACAATTATCAGGATATTTTGAGGATGGAGAATATATTGTATTTAAACAAGATACAGATTATTATGTATCAGTTGTTCCTGTTGACAAGAGCAATAATCATGTGATGGATGTTGTCACAAAGAGTGTTCAGATGCAAAAAGTTGAGTATTCTCAGGAATAGCAGTATTTTGAACTACAACCCAAAAAGCTTATATATGCAGGGTGGATTCTGAAGGTTTAGGGTGTTTTGCCATGATAAATATGCCTTATGAAGATATTATCCGAAGAATAAAAGAAGAAAAAGATGTAACAGATGAAGAACTCAATAGTTCAATCAAAAAAAAGATGGACCAACTCTCTGGTCTGATATCCAAAGAAGGTGCAGCATACATTGTTGCTAATGATTTAGGAGTAAAACTTGTTCAGACAAGCGGTCTTGTAAAAATAAAAAATATTGTTTCTGGTCTCAGGAATGTTGAAACTGCAGGAAAAGTAATGCAAAAATTCGATTTAAGGGAATTTGAAACAGAAAGAGGCAAAGGCAAAGTACAAAATTTTATTATTGCTGATGAAACAGGCGAAATACGTGTAACTGCATGGAATGATCAGGTCGATGGTTTAAAGAAGTTTGATAATGGAGACATCATAAAGGTTGAAAACGGATTCATAAAGACAAACCAAGGCAGAAAGGAAGTTCACCTCAACGACAGAGCAAAAATAACAGTTAATCCACCTGACATCAAAATTGAAGGTGTTACAGCAAATATAGCAGCAGCACCGCAGGAAGCAGTCAGGAAAAAAATAAGTGAACTAAAGGAAAATGATCAAAATGTTGAAATGATGGCAACAATTGTTCAGGTATATGACCCTAGATTTTTTGAACAGTGCCCAGAATGCAGGAAACGACCAACATTAAAAGATGGAGAATTCGTATGTGAAACACATGGAACAATAACACCTGCATATGGATATGTGACAAATGTTATTCTGGATGATGGAACAGATTCAATAAGAATCGTGTGTTTCAAAGAACAGATGCAAGAGTTATTTGCCAAAACAGATTCAGAATTATTAAAATACAAAGATTCGCCAGAAAAATTTGAGGAAATAAAAACAGAACTTCTTGGTGAACAGATAATTGTTACTGGAAGAATCAACAGAAACGCAATGTTTGACAGGCTTGAAATGATTGCAAACAAGATTCAGGGAAATATTGATCCTGAACAAGAAATTGAAAAACTAAATAGTACTGAAAAAACAGAAACAGTCGAAAACAACGCTTCAGAAAAAGAAGAAATAGTTGAAAACAAAGATACAGAAAAACTAAAGAGTGCTGAAAAAACAGAAACAGTCGAAAACAAAGAGAAGGAATTGCCAAGCATAGATGACCTATGATGTTCAAGACACACCTGGTTGTCTCCTTACTTTTTGCACTCATTTTATTCCCCTTTTTTTCTCTTGATAAAGGTGTTTTCCTGGTAGTATTCATAATAGGCGCACTCTTGCCTGATATTGACACACAAACATCATTTATTGGTAAAAAATTCAAAATATTTGGCTGGCTTTTCTTACACAGAGGAATTTTTCACAGCATATGGATGTTAATTTTGTTAACAGGAATATTATGGGCTTTTGAAACAAACCTAGCTCTTGCTTTTGGCCTTGGATATTTCTCCCATCTCATGCTTGATTCACTAAACCACGCAGGCATAAGACCTTTTCATCCATTATTAAAAACAAGAATAAAAGGTTATTTTAAGACAAACGGAATAGCTGAAAAAACAATATTTATTTTTTCACTTGTTTTATGCTTTGTCATACTATTAAAATGATAGAAATTGATGCGTCACATGGTGGTGGACAGATTATAAGGACTTCTCTTGCTATGTCAACAATAACAAACCAATCATTCAAAGCAACTGGCATAAGAAAAAACAGGCCTAAACCAGGGCTTAAGAATCAGCATTTGGCATGTATTGAAGCACTCGAAAAATTAAGTGGTGCAAAAGCCAAAAATGCAACTCCTGGCTTAACAGAAATTGAATTTTTGCCAGGAAAAATCATTCCACAAACAATCTCTATTGATATAGGAACTGCTGGCTCAATCACACTTCTCATGCAAGCATTACTCTTACCATGCTGTCTTGCAGATGGGAAAGTACGTCTAAAGATTATTGGTGGAACAGATGTAAAGTGGAGCATGTCTATTGATTATTTTCTCAATATCATATTGCCACATTACATGCAGCTTGCAGATTTTAAGATTAATGAACTGACACGCGGATTTTATCCAAAAGGACAGGGTCTCTTAGATATAACAATAAAACCAAAAAACAAAACAATGCCAAAACTTGCTCTTACAAAAAAATTACCTTTTTCAAAAGTTAAGGGCATCTCTTCTGCATCTCAAGAACTTCGCGAGGCTGATGTTGTAGCTCGCCAGGCAAATGCTGCTAAAAAAAAGCTTCAAAGTCTTGATGTTCCTATAAAAATTATTGAAGAATATACTAAAAGCGCATCTGTTGGAACAGTAATTACATTATGGGCAAACACGAACCCCCATGTTATTGGCTCTGATGCTCTTGGTGAAGTTCGAAAACGTGCTGAAGCTGTTGGAGCTGAAGCTGGAGCAGATTTATTGTATCTTTTATGTTCTGATGCAGTAGTTGACACTCACTTGGCTGATAATCTGATACCACTGTTAGGGTTATTTGGTGGAGAGATATTGACTGATGAGATAAGTGGGCATATCAAGAGCAATATATACACATGTAAAAAGTTTCTTGGAATTAAGTATGATATAGATGATAGGGTTATCAGTGCCCAGAATAAGGATATAAAATAAAAAATAAGATTATGATAACAATTTATTTTTATCATCTAAGAAGAATTTATAATCATTTACCACTAGCTTATTCTTAAACTTTGACTTATTTAATGTCTCTAATTCGCCTTCCTCAATTTTTTCTTTAAATTTTGACTCTATTGCTAAATCCTTTTCCTTGATTATAAAATCTATCTCCCGCATATTTTCATAATAAAAACTAGGATTTAGATGTTTGATTTTCAAGAACACTAAATTTTCAAATATTGCACCCAAGTCCCTAAATCCAACCAATAAGTTTCTTATCCCAATATCAGCAATATAAACTTTTTTTCCAGATCTGATCCTTTCATTTAGTGATTTTGAATGCTTATGGACTATATAGATTAAAAAACTGCTTTCAAAATATGAAACATATTGTGACACTGTATCAACGCTTAATCCTAAGATTTTTGCAAGCTTATTATAACTTAGGGGCTTTCCTACCCTTTCACATAACAAAACAAAGAGTTCCCTTACTAATTTTGGATTTTTTAATCCATAAAAACTGACAATATCCTTGTAGATAATTGTGTCTGCCAAATCAAGCAAATATTCTGCATCTTTATTCAGGATATATTCTGGCATTCCCCCATCTTTTAGATAGTCAATGAACAATTCCTTGTATTGATACTCTTCAGATTCTTTAACATTTATACTTTTGAACAATAAATATTCATTAAAATCAAGAGGCTCAACTTCTATTGTTTTTTGCCTGCCTGTAAGATATGCTTTTTTATCTTTTAGTATTGTTGCACTTGAGCCTGAGCAGAATATTTTTATTTCTTTATCATGGTCAAACAAGATTTTCAGGTCTCTGTTGAATTGTTCTTTTAATTGCACTTCATCAAAAAAAACATAGATTTTCTCATGTCTGCCCTTATGAAAAATTGATCTGTATTCGTCTACTATTTCAATTAATGTTTTATTTTCAAAGACAGGATGTTCACATGAAATATAGAGGATATTTTTTGATTCAATTTTTTTAAGCAAATGTTCAATCAATTGTCTAATCAGCGTAGTTTTTCCAACCCTTCGAAGACCAATCAAAAATACAATATTCTTTTTGTCAAGGCTTGATATAAGTGTATGCAAATATTTCTCTCTAGTGATTGAGTTTGATGTATACTCGCCTTCCCACCATGGATTAAATTTGTATAATGTCTCTTTCATTTAATAACCTCTATCTGTATAGTTATGCCAATATAATGAGTTTATTTATATATGTTTCGATTTAGAATCGACAAAACAGTCATTTATTGCGATTTAGAATGGAAACAATTACAGTAAGAATATTTGATGTGGAACTTCGGACTCATGAGGGTCACTTGGATCTATATAAGTATTTTTTTCAATTTGGTTTCCATTACCAATAACGAGAATCTTTGGTTGACAACAAAGTGAGGAACATCAATCTGCCTGAGTTAAGCACTCTATACAATTCTTTTATGGTATCTTTCAGGCCTTGTAGATTATTATGAGGTAATGCATGAACTGCTATGATTCCATCAAAGAACTCATTTTTGTAAGGAAGATCTTGCATATCTCCCACCTCAAGATGAATATTGCCTAAGTTCTCTTCCTTGGCTTTTTTTTCTGTAAAACGTTTTGCCTCCTTGGAAATATCTATTCCATAGACTTCAAACCCGTGTTTTGCTAGAAAAATTGTGTGCCTGCCAGTCCCAAAACATAAATCAAGTATTTTGTGAGCACCATCCTTTTTTAGAAGTTTCACAGAGTTTTTTACAAGAGGTGTTATATGGGACTGAACCTTGCCTATATATTTGTATGTCGCATCCCCAGTCTGTCATAAATATATAAAGAATAAAAAATTATTATAAATCTATCGATAACTTTTCTGTCGCTTCGCACGAGCTTTAGAATCATTTGGCTTGCACATTTCTTTACGTCTAACATCTGCAATCAAAAGATGTCTGTCATACTGCAGGAAAGTTTCTTTTAGGGTTTTTCCTTTTGATGATGCTACGAGCACTCTTGCAATAGCAAGCCTTGCAGCTTCTGCCTGTGACATAAAACCGCCGCCATTTATTTTAACAGAAATATCAAACTTTTTTGCATATTTATCAGCCAAAAGCAGTGGCTCTCTTATCTTCATCCTTGCAAGTCGTGGCTGATAATTATCCAGCATAATATTATTTATCCTGACTTTGCCAGAACCTTCTTTTAGTGTTGCTTTTGCAACTGCACGTTTTCTTTTACCTGAAATATGTATGGGTTTCATGCTTTAACACCTAAGTTCCTTACTAATAGTTTCAATAGTTACAAATTTAACATTGTTCATTTTTGATACGTCTGCTTCCTTGATTGTTTCAAACTCTTTTCCAACAAGTTGGATTGGAACACCAAGATAACACATAACATTCTTATATGCTACATCGCCTTTATGGTTTTTATAAGGCAACATCCCTCTAATTATTCTTCTTACAATCCTGTCTGATAGTCTTGGAAAATAAGGGCCCTGCAAAGGTACTCCCATTTTTCTTTTTGTGTTAAATCTCGCAATAATTTCTTTTTTACTGCCAGTCATTATCGCTTTTTCACAATTAACAATATCTATTTTTTCTCCAAGCATCGCTTTTTTTGCAACAACTGTTGCAAACCTGCCCACTATTAGATTTGTTGCATCTAAGATCATCCTAATATCCTCGTTTTCTGTCCTTTTGGATTTTTTTGCATAAATTCATAGATTGAATAGATTGTTCCTTTAGCATTTTCAATCTTTTCAATTGCTTGTTTTGAAAAATTGAATGCCGCAACAGTCACCTTATGGTCAAGCTCGCCTGTGCCAAGAACTTTACCAGGAACTACAATTATCTCATTCTCTTTAGAGCATTTATTTAGCTTTGTAAGATTAACAACCCTTCTCATTCTAGTTGGCTTTTCCAAATCATTTGCAAGCCTTTTCCAGAGTGCAACCTTCTCTGCATTGGATTGTTTCTTAAGCTCTCTTATGAGCCCCTGTAATTGTATGTTTGATTTCATTTTACTTTTTCATTTGTTATTGTGAGGGAACTTATTGGACAAAACCTGCGAAGGACGGGATTCCCACATAAGGGTTGCACCCTTATTATCTTGCTGTCAAGTGCTGTTCTTACAGAACAGCACGAGCAATCCTGTGAAGGACGGGATTCCCACATAAGGGTTGCACCCTTATTATCTTGCTGTCAAGTACTGTTCTTACAGAACAGCACGAGCAATCCTGCGAAGGACGGGATTCGAACCCGCGCAGCCACTAAGGCCTACGGCCCTCAACCGTAGTCATTTGACCAGACTCTGACACCCTCGCATAAATTTCATCTGCGACGAACTTTTATGGTACCAAGCAAAGCTTAGTGAATGAGGACCCAGTCATTGACTTATTATTTTATTTCTTTTACCTGTGTGTTGAAAGTATCAAGGATTTTATTGAATCTCTCAATACCTGTTACTACCATTTTTTTGCAGTCAAGTTGTCCCCATGACTCCATATAAAATATGAAAGACTCTTTATCATAGTCAACTTTTACTTCACCATCACTTTCATCTACGCATGCATTGCAAAGGTGGCATTTGAAGTAATTATCTTTGTTAATTTTTAGTTTTCCTTTAAAATCAAAAACATCAACAGGACAAACGTCTGCACATTTTTCACATGATTCTCCTTTTTTGCTTATTTTTATTTCTGGTTTGTATTTATAATACACAAGTCCTGGAGACCATTTTGCATGCTCCTTTGCTTCTGACATTTCAGCAATAGCAACAAGATTTATTTCCTGTCCTTTAAGCAATTTTACTATTGGAATTTTATCATATGCTGGTTTAACTTTTGGATCTGTTGATTTTATATCTGAGGAATAAACTGTTTTTGGCCCTTTGACCCGAAGAGTCATCTTAAGTTCGCACATTGCACAACCTTTTCCACCACATTTGCACTCTCTTTTCATGTTGTAGGTTTTTTGATCAGTCACAAGTGGAATAAGACCAATACTATGAGCAACTTGTTCATCATAAAGAGCTGAATTATTCTTTTTGATTTCAAGTGTTTCTACAGCAAGCACAGGTACACGGTTTACTATAATCCTTCTAAGAGTATTTGCATAAGCTACAGAAGTTTTTTTCAGTAAAAAAGACATTTTTGTCTTTTTTGAATCTTTATCCAAGAGTCGCAAGTCCATCTTATACTCTCCTCCCCCGTCTACCACCTTTTTTTCGGCATCCATCATGTGGTAACGGAGTAACATCTTCAATTATACCTATTCGTAAACCCATTCTAGATAATGCTCTGACTGATGCCTGAGCGCCAGGTCCTGGGTTTGTAGGACCATTATGCCCGCCAGATGCACGAATTTTTACATGAATAGCATTAATACCTTTTTCTTTGGCTGCTTCTGCTGCACGTTTTGCAGCAATCATTGCAGCTGTTGGACTACTTTCCAATCTATCTGCTTTAACAACCATACCACCAGTTACTCTGGCAATTGTTTCTGAACCTGTTATATCAGTTATATGAATAATTGTATTATTATATGAAGCATAAATATGTGCAACTCCCCATTTTAGGTCTTTTCTACCTCGTAAATCTCTTGGTTTCCTGTCAAACTTTTTATGATGAGGTTTTCTATCATTCATTTTTTTGCTCTGCTACTACTCCTGTTATACTAATTTTTGATTCCTCATCTAGAGAAACCATATAGCTTGGAACAGTAACTTTCTTGGAATTAACAATAACATGGCCATGAACAATAAATTGCCTGCCTTGTTTTACACTGCTTGCTAATTTTTTCTTAAATACGATTGTCTGAAGCCTTCTTTGCAATAAATCATCAACACTCAAACCTAAAACATCATCATGACTGCCATCTGTTTTTAATAATCCAAATTTTTTAAGCCTAGTTAACAACTGTTCGCTTTCTTTTTTGAGCTGTGCTGTATCTGCTGCTGCACACTTCTTTGCCTGGCTCTTAAATTTTGATAAAAGAGAATTTGCGCGCCAGATTTCCTTTTTGTTTGAGAGACCATACTCATTCATCAAAACTTTCTCTGTTTCAATACGCTCCTTTTCCCAAGGATGCCTTGGAGTATTATATTTTTTCTTTGGATGTTTTGGATCTCCCATTTTCAGCTTTTCCTCTTAACTCCTTGCACTTTACCCTTATTCCGTCTGAAATTTGATCTGGTTCTTTGACCGCGCACAGGAAGACCGCGCTGATGACGAAGTCCTTTATACGATTTTGTCTTTTTCATACGTCTTAAATCATGACCCTGGATAAAATCAATGTCAGATGTCAGAATATGTTTATCTTCTCCAGAGTCATAGTCTTTTCTTCTGTTAAACATAAAAACAGGAATATTGTATTTTACAGGATTTTTTAAGATATCATTTAATTTTTTTACGGATGAATCATCCAAATTACCTGTTTTTGCATGCCAGTCAACTTTACCTAGCAAACAAATACTGTTTGCAAATATTGGTCCAATACCTTTAATTTTTGTAAGTGCATGACCTATTGGCTTGTTACCATCAAGATCAGTGTTTACAATCCGTACAATGTGTTTGAAATTTGCCATTTTACTGTTTTTTACATAGCTTAAGAATTCCTGAACCCTATCAAGCGCTCAACTGAACTCGGGCTATGCGACCTTTTGCTCTAGAACAAATAGGTTATATATAAAGCTTATGTGGATTTGTATGTGCATAGCATCATACACAAATAAGATTACTACCAATGGCAAAAATTTTGTCAGTGCTTACCTTAATGAATTAATTCTGAAATTATGGAAAGCA
>Ga0114931_10003197_pt1 | contig 20774 bp, 24 predicted proteins | sample 2SBtaG_FD_89579 | JGI IMG/M metagenome (GOLD analysis project Ga0114931, IMG submission 89579) | Deep subsurface microbial communities from Kolumbo volcano to uncover new lineages of life (NeLLi) - 2SBTROV14_V59a metaG | ecosystem: Environmental > Aquatic > Marine > Volcanic | place: Kolumbo...
AAGTACCGCCCGCTTCTCAATGTGCGACTATTCACTAAATAGACACACTAGCATCAAGAATACCAACGCAAACTGTTTACTGCAAACTGAAACTGATCACTGATATCTATCTTCCGAAGTCGTCCTGCACACGCACAATATCATCCTCGTCGGATGGGTTTTCCGGATCGGTATGTTGCCAGATTTCGGCGACTGTACCCCAGTTTTCCAGCCCAACCAGGCGATGACGTTCTCCCTGTTTCAATGTGATCTGATCGCCGTCTTCATATTTCTTCAAGGGTCCTTGTTCATCCGTATCACTTGTGATAATGCCAACCGGACCACTCACTACTCTCCAGATCTCAGCACGGCGATGGTGGTACTGCCATGACAGTCTTTGCTCCGGCTGAACAATCAGGATCTTGGGACTCAGCTTGCCTGAAATTCGGAGCTTGTCCACAGATAGGCCGTTGAAATAGGTATCGGAAAATTCTTGCGCCTGGTCTTCATCAATGACAAAAAAACCACCCCATGGCCGTTTCCTGTCCTGTTTGACTACCGTGAAGCCCTGACTTTTTAATTTCTGTTCCGTTTCATCAAATAATTTTTTCTTTGCCTGTTCGGTACTCATTGAATATCAGTTTAGTAAGATCGAATGATGTTCATGTTATAACCGGTTTAAAGGTAACGGATTTTATGAATTTTTTATAGGCAGATGAGCATGTTAAAAAAGGCTGCAGCAGCAATAGAAGAGGTGCTTTAGTCATACCTGACATTTTGGGCAAAAATAACAAGCACCTCCCAGGTATTGAATCTTCTGAACTTCCGTATTGCAAACAAGACAAGGATGTCCTGTTGTATTTTTATCCATGATCCGTTTGTAGCCGCCCGGTTTTCCGAAGAGGTCATATTCGTCATTTCTTCCTCCCATTTCGATAGCGTCACTTAGAATGCCCATGATGGCATTGAATAATTGTCGTTTCTGATTTTCATTGAGTTCGCCGATAGGGTGCCTTGGATGAAGTTTTGACGCAAACATAATATCCTGGGCTATCGCATTACCGAGTCCGGGTATCAGCTGATCTTGTGTCAGGAGTCCTTTGACGCTCCTTTTTCCATCGGAAATACAGGTATTAAGAAGTGATTTGAAATAGTCATAACTGAATGCGGCATCGACAGGGGTTGGTCGCATATCACGGATATATTCCCGGTCGAGTTCTTTTCCCTTTTTATACAATTCCATAGCTCCCCACATCTGCGTCATTGCCGAAAGAGCCGAGCCATCTTTAAAGGTTAACTGGAGATGATATTTCTTTGGGATCTGCGACGCTGAATCGTGGTATAGAATCTTACCTCCGCATTCGCCAAATACAAAAACATAACCCGGATCGAAAGGGATAAACATCCAGCGTCCTTTGGTATACGTCCTGCCCATCATTTTACCCGGGGTAAGAATTCTAAATTCATCAGGAGTCCGGTTATACCAGACGAATTTGTGAGGAGAATTACCAAGCGATCCATGTTCAATCATTTTGCCTGTAATTGTTTCACTGAGTTGTCTGGCAAGCGTAATGTATTCTGGTAATTCAAACATACTATCTCCCCCGGATGATTTAACCTGATGCGATGTATAGGGCCGGAATATTCAACCCGGCTAATACAGTGTTACTCTCCTGTCGTATGGAGTCCGGATGTTAATGTAGTGACGACGATTGTCCAGCTGGCCCCGCCCGTGATCAAAATACCGGTATACGTAACCAGTGAATTACTGTTGTAGAATCCGTACGCCATACATAGTACACCGAAGAGGAGAATGACTGCCAATATCAATATTATGGTCGGTGTTGGTTCCAGTCCTCTTGACATGATTGGTTGGATTATTTGATTTCATCAAAAGATGATGACTCATCATAAATATACTAAAATGGTAACATCACATGCCGTCCGGGAGTTCTGTCGGGCGGGGTAATTAGCTATTTCTCTTTCAGCAAAGTTTCGCCGAGCGGATAGACCATGGTGTGATGAACGACCGAAACACCTCCAAGAATCCATCCGAGGATGTGGGCGCCGGTTGAGTACAGTGCGATAGCAACGAAACCAGAGATGACAAGTTCCTGGATAAGCCGAAGCATCTCAGAGAAACGCCCGGCCTGACGAAAATCGACCCATCCCCAGAACCCGAATACAATAACCGGAGCCCCGATACTTAGTAAGATCTTCGAACTTGTACTTTCCCCGATATGATATCCCCAATAGCCGAGACCAAGTACAATCCCCAACTCCATAACCGCACGTAATGCGAGGTTAACCCACTTCAACTTCGACATTTTTGCATCCTCATTTATAAACAACCTGGACAAACAATGGAAGCTAATTAAGAAGAAAAGGAGATAACGGCAAGGTGACCCCTGCGGGTAAACAAAAAGGAGTAATTACTTCATACTCAGCTTGATTCCTAACACCGTTTTGGCGTATTCGATATCCTTCTCGTCTTGAAAGGTGATGGTGAGTCCGCGGATCTTGTTGTAGTGCTTCCCATTTCGGAATTGCTCTTTCAATTCATCCGAAATTGAGCTGTCATAAATGGCTTCCTCAGCTTTATCTGTGAAATAGAAGGTGATTCTAAATCCTCCCTGGATGACAGAAAGCCAGAATATCGTCTTGGACTTCCGTACAACCTTCATCAGCCAGCTCTTGCCGTCTTTGTAATATCCTCCACTGCTCCGTCAAATTCGGGTGACTGACATGCAGGTATTTGAAGAGGGAATGCCACAGCGCCTTCGCATCACCGATGTAGGAATAGACGACCTCTTCCGTCGGGAATTCCTCTTGGTCTCTCAGGATTAGTTCTTCCATTTATATTTTCTCCCCTATTTAGAAAAACCTGGCTGTTGCTGCATTAAGGAACAATCAGATTTTGAACAAAATGCAAGTTATGTAACAAAAGTTACTGAATTTCGGACCTTATGCTTTTAGCTTGTTGTCAACATCTTATCAAGTATTGTTTTATTAATAAATTATACCAGGATAAATAGGGGAGGTAATCATGGAAATCAGGACACCGGGTATACATCATTTGGCACTTCGGGTGACCAACTACGAACGATCCAAACAATTTTACACGGAAACCCTGGGATTTCAAAAGATAATGGAGCAGCCCGGGCTGTGTATTTTTTTAGCCGGCAGCACTCCGATTGCAATTCGGGGACCGGAAAATAAAACACCCGGGGGAGACCGGTTTGATCCTTTTCGCGTTGGCCTCGATCATCTGGCCATCGGTTGTGAGAGCAGGCAAGACCTCGAACAGATTGCGGAAGCTTTAAAACGGAACAATGTTGAGAACACCGGGATAAAACATGATCCGACCCTGGATAAGGATTACATCGCATTTAAAGATCCGGATCGTATCTCATGGGAATACTATATGGTCTGATAGGGTAATTTTTTGTATAATAATCATTGACTTAAGTTAAAAAAAAGAGTTTAGTTGATGAGTTACTTGCGTTCTCCGCAAACGTTGCAGTTTAAAGATTGCGTGCCTGGTTTTGGAGGATTTTCATTCTATTCAAAAAGGTTATGCTATGGTTGAGAATAACGAGGCCGTAAAGGAGATCCGAACAGCAGTTCTGAGCCTGCCCCTGGAGCAGGAACTGTTAGCTGAAATGAAGTCGCAATACATGGTGTCGACCTTCGATAAAAACAAGACTATCGTTGAGGCTGGCAGCTTTATTCGAATGATTCCTCTTTTGCTTAAAGGATCCATACGGGTTTTCCGCCGTGACTGTGACATGGACAGGGAGATCCTCTTGTATTATATCGAACCGGGACAAACATGCATGATGTCCCTTGTGGCCTGTTTTGGTGATTCCGTTAGCAAGGTGTATGCCGTGACGGAGAAGAAATCGGAGCTGTTGCTGATACCAACGGATTTGGTACGTGAGTGGCAGAAGAAGTATGATAGCTGGAACCTGTTCATCATCAATACATTTATGGGACGCTATACGGAATTGCTGCAGGCATTCGATGAGCTGAGCTTCAAAAATATAGACGCAAGAATCCACCGGTATCTCGAGAACTATGCTGAGCGTAATGTCACAAAATCGATTAAGCGCACACACCAGGAAATTGCAAATGAATTAGGTACAAACAGGGTGGTTGTTTCGAGAATCCTGAAAAACATGGAGAATGCCGGTATGGTGGAATTAGGACGGGGAATAATCAGGCTAATAAAGTAATATGGCTGAGTTGCAAATCTTTTTTACCGAAGGTATTTCTTCACAGAAGGCAGGTAGCTGAAAAACAAAATGAGAATACCGAGCAAACCGTACATGAGCTGAAGTGGTGGTTCTGGCTGGTAACCGATCATAAGAATTTCTACGATGATCCAGATTACGAGTCCATAACCAACAATCAATGATCCGAACCAGGCCGATCGATCTCCTTTCCAGGCATTGTATAGTACGAGGAGTGGATAAATACCCAAAATCGTCAGAAGAATAAGTCCCGGGATGAAATAGTCGCCGAACGGAGAACCATCCAGGTAGCTAACCGGCATATTGAGCGACTCCCTAGTAGTATCCATGATAAGATTTACACCGCCATAAATGGTACTCAACCCCTGGAAGGCGAGCAGGAGGAATAAAATGTAAACGTTCGCGGGTCTGGCTTTGAGTTTGGTCATATGATTCTCTCTAATGATTCGTTTTACTTGTATGATTAAATGCTAACGTCAGTTCGATATCGTAGAATGTTCGAGACTAAGTTGGATCATCCGTGTTTAAAGCGTTCAGGAAATAACATATAGCCGATACCTCGCTTTCGAACCCTTTTCATACACATAACGAGGGGCTATTTTTTCCCGCGTAAATCCGTGTCATCCGCATCGTCCGTGTTCTATTCTTCATGTAGCCTTTGCTTATTTCGAGCTCCTTAAGCTAAGTTTATGATTATGCAATATTAAAAGCTATCTTTTTTGCGTGATAACCAATCCGTCACATAGTGTCAGACAGGCATCCCGGATATCGAAATGGTTCCTGGTATTCCTGCTTTCGTTTAGCATTTCATCCTTCGCCGGGTTCGTTGCTAATAACTATTCTGATTATCAACAGCCTACAAAGACTGAACAGGTTGTTTCAGGCGACAATACTTCCGTTTATGCGATATCGCTCGATCAGATAACAACCACTCTCTTTCATGAGAATTCACGGGCAAAATCTGATCTCAATTATGCGTTGTGCATTTCGATATATCATGAACGGCTCGCCGCGGTAAGACTTAAAAACCTGACCGAACAGCTGACTCACTTCAAATCCTTTATCTCCATCCTGCCTCTCAAGACTATTCCTAAATACTCAGATCAGTATCCGGCCCATCTTTTCATAGTATAAAAATCCACCTCACTTACCGGACAACCGGCATCAATCCTGAATCAACGGACAGGATGCGTATGCGTCGTACCCGTTCATTTATCTGAGTATGAAACGTTTCAAAAGGGTTTTGAAGATCATTGGCTTTGTGATGCTCATTTTTCTGGCGTCAATTGGCATTGGAATAACCGATGCCGCTCCCATAACGCTAAACAGAAAAGACAGTAAACCGGAAAACGGGACCAAAATCGAACTGGTAGAAGAAAACAGGAAGCGAATAAAAGCATCAAAACAAAAAGAGGTTGAATGATAAGCACAGACAGAAGGATGTCATCCTGATTTTCACTCCGCCGTGGCGGAGTGAAAGTGGGATCTCGTGGAATCCGGCAGCGATCGTTGCATGTGATTCGACAGTTGCCGAATACTAACGAGATCCTACGTTGGCTTGCACGCAAACCAACTTCAGGATGACAGTTGTAGTGTATTAGCCTTCCCCATACCTTGGGTCGAAAACCAGCTGCCACACATTTTTCTGATTGCAGTACATATTGGTGATTACCTGCAGGATGATGAATGTCCCGATGTGCAGAATACCGCCCACCACGGGAAACCAGTCGATGGAAAGGGTATAAGCCATTATGACAATGAGGACCGCGTTTCCAAGTGTACCAATGCCCCAGATAATGGTCGAGACATTCCACACTTTGCGAAAACGCGGTATCCGTTCCAGAGGCTGTCCCAGTTGTTACCTCTGCCGTGAATTCGGTTAAACAGGTCGCGGGCGATGGTAAATGCTAACGGCCGGTTTATGAGCAGGGAAGCGAGAAAGAAGAGCCCGATTGTTGCCGCAAGCAATCCCTCTTTGGCAAGCATGAAACGGATGCTTCCGGTCCACAGTGTAGTGGCAACACCGACAATCATGCTGAAAAGGACCATCATAGCGATGAAATCGATCTTCCTGTATTTCCACATCTCGTATATCGTAAAAACGACCGTAGGTGCACCCCCAAGAATTAAAGCAACAAAAGCGCTAAACCCACATTCCCGCAGCACGTAGAACCCGGCAATTAGGATGACGAAATCAAACAGCATCGGGACAAGCAGTTTACGGAAAACACGAACAAGTCCCCTGGTTCGCGGTTCATCACGAACTTGTCCTTCTGAATGTCTGGATTTTTGGTCAGTCATGGGAAAAAACGTCTGCGATGTAAATAGGCGCTACTTTTCTGAGAATATGATAGTTTCCATGATCATGTCAGCAAGAGGGGTAGGTTGTGGTACGAGCAAGAGCCTTGCTTGTTACGCCAGAAGTGTGAATAAAGATCTATGTATTCAATTAAAAACCGAACATAAACGCCGAATAAAACTCTAAAGACCGTGACCGGGCATATGCACCTACCATCTCGTTTTGTCGTACTACATGCTCTTTGCTTATATCTGTCAGGCCATGTGTGTACTTGCACCCGATCTCAATGGCCGCTTCTGAAGTCACAGGAATTCTGGCACCGGCGAAGAAATTGAGAGACATGTTATAGTTGGACATATTACTCCTGATATTGCTTTTATCATTGGGCAACCTCGCATCATTAGATTTAGTCCCTCTATTCGCAGAAATAAGACATCCCCCGGTAAAACCTGATCCGGCAAACATACTCAAAGGTTTAAGCCGATATTCGTAATACATTTCAATAGGCAATTCGAGATATCGCATTGTGATGGTAGAAACCAGATATTTCCCGGTGCCTTCCGGATGTTCATAATCAGTGATAGGTGATTTCCTGCTCTCTCCTCCCTGTTTGGCAATATGCAATCCACTGCGCAGAAACAGGCGGTTAGTTAATTGATAATCAAAAATAAAACCCGGAATGATGGAGATGGATGAATGATCATAAGTTACCGGGTCCGGATAGTTATTATCCAAATATGCTGATTGCAAACCGAGTGAAAGCCCGATTTTATATCTGTGAGACGAATTTTGTGCAAACGCTGTACTGGATAGCAGTGATATCAATAAGAATAAAAAAACTCTCATAATGATAAATACTCCTCTGGTTTACTGAAGCCGTTATTTTTAAATGGCATTAACATTTGAATGTTAATTTAGAAGTGTCAGCTATAAATGATGTCACAACTAAATGAAAAGGGTATGCATGGCTAATTGATTGGTTGGTACAGACTTAAGAAATAAGAATGTCATCCTGATTTTTACTCCGCTGTGGCGGAGTGAAAGTAGTATCTCGTGGAATCCGGCAGCGATCGTTACATGTGATTCGACAGTTGCCGAATACTAACGAGATCCTACGTTGGCTTGCAAGCAAACCAACTTCAGGATGACAGAGGCTTTGTTTCATTCAAAGTCATAAATTCTATGTATTAGATTTATTGCAACGTTACGGTTGATCAGCTCTTATGATCCGTACATATCTGTTAATACCTGTGAACACTCCAAAGTAGGTACCTACTGTCCAATCCAGACCTTTGATAAACACAAAATAGTCATCATTGGGATTAATGAGCTTGGGAAACTTTACATATCTGACCGATTCTATCGAGATTTGATTACTGCCAGTTCCATTTTTCAAAGCTGTTAAAGGAATGGTGACCTCAGTAGTTTCATGAGGAAGTATATCTGAGGTATAATTATTTGCGGTAACTATGATTGCTCCATTGTTAGATTCGCCTGCAGGGTATTTTCACTTCACCACTAAGGGTTTATCTGTGTAATGAGTATCTGGTAAATTGACAAACTGGATACTGGAAATAGACGGTGCCGTTACCGTACCAGTAGCTTCCCCATATGCAGTTTTAATATTAATGGTATATTTTTTCCCGGCTACATAATTCAACTCGGCACTTCCCGGTTCCAGGCTGACGGAGACGTTGTTTATGGTCAAATTGAAACTGTCCAATCTTGTTGAATGTGGATCATATGCAACAGCAGCTCCATTAATATGTAAAATCCTTCCGTAATCATCAGAATCGGTATTTCCGAGGATGCATCGAAATCCGAAATCGCCCGAGCTTTTGCCTATCGCTTCATATCCCGCCGAATGCGCGCGATTACATCCGCTGATCGTTATCGAGAGAGAAACGATCAGGACAGGAATTAAAAGTAACTTTCTCATCTTGATTGATTATAGGGTATCTGTACCTCACTTCGAATAGAAACTCTCTTTGAGGAATTTGAAGCCAGGTAAAGGCAAGTCCGGTAATTCGAACTTGCCTTTCGTTTAATAACAAGATTTTTTTGCTAATTGCTTAAGGCTTGCTGCTCGAAAAGCTGCCGCTTGTCAGTCCCCTTGCTTCGAGGAGTGGTTCGATCTTCGGATCCTGGCCGCGGAAGTTGCGGTACATGGTGGCGAAGTCTTCGGTATTTCCACGCGAGAGAATCATGTCGCGGAATCGATCGCCGTTGGCGCGTGTCAGTCCGCCGTTTTCCTTGAACCACTCATAGGCATCCTGGTCGAGCATCTTGCTCCACAGGTAAGCGTAATATCCGGCCGCATAACCGTGACCCCAGATGTGCATGAAGTAACTGGACCGGTAGCGGGGAGGAACCTCTGGCAGAGCAATATTTGCTTTCTTCAGTGCTTCAGACTCAAATGCATCGACATCCTGTTCCGGAACATCGGCGGACAGCGTATGCCATGCCATATCGAGTTCGGCGGCGGCCAGCAATTCGGTCAGTGCATAACCCTGGTTGAACTTGGCAGCTTTCTTGATCTTCTCCACCAGCTCCTGTGGCATCGGTTCTCCCGTTTTGTAATGCACGGCATAGTGAGCAAATACTGATGGATACAGCGCCCAATGCTCGTTGAATTGCGATGGAAGCTCAACGAAGTCGCGTGCTACGGCGGTGCCCGACAGGCTTGGGTATTCCTGGTCGGCGAAGAAACCGTGCAACGCGTGACCAAACTCGTGGAACATCGTGGTTACTTCGTCATACGTCAGCAATGCCGGCTGACCTTCCGGTGGTCTCGGGAAGTTGGCGACATTGTAGATCACCGGTTTGGTCCCGAGAAGCTTCGACTGCCCGACGAGGTTAGACATCCATGCGCCGCCGGATTTGTTGTCGCGCTTGTAATAGTCGGCATAGAAGAGCCCGATTTGGGAGCCGTCCTTGTCGATCACATCAAACACACGAACATCCTGATGATAAACGGGAAGATCATGGCGTTCCTTGAAACTCAGTCCGTAGAGTTCATGGGCTGCATAAAAGACGCCGTTCTCGAGCACGTTATTTAACTCGAAATACGGTTTGATCTGTGACTCGTCCAGGTCATAACGGGCTTTGCGCACTTTTTCGGCATAATAATCCCAATCCCATGGCTGCAGTTTGAACTTGCCGCCCGTCTCGTTGATCACCGACTGAATATCTTCAGCTTCTTTCCTTGCGTTGGCAACGGCCGGCGGAACCAGCTTTTCGAGGAATGAATCAACATTCTTTGGATTCTTTGCCATCTGGTTTTCAAGCTTCCACGCAGCGTAGTTCGGGAAACCCAATAGATGTGCTTTTTCAGCCCGGACTTTTCCCAGGCGTTTGATGACATCACGTGTGTCATTGGCATCGCCAAGCTCGGTGCGAGTCCAGGATTTCTCAAATAGTTTTTCACGTGTCGAACGGTCTTCCAGCGATTGGAGGGCCGGCTGTTGGGTTGTGTTTTGCAGGGGAAGCACCCATTTACCTTCGAGTCCGCGTGCTTTGGCAGCACCGGCAGCTGCTTCAATTTCGGCGGGGGTGAGACCGGCGAGTTCGGATTTGTCACTTACAACAAGGGCGCCGGCTTTGGTTCCGTTTAAAAGCAGGTTCTCAAACTTTGTACTGAGTGTGGCTGCTTCTTCATTCAGTTTCTTAAGCTTCGTTTTGTCAGCATCAGATAGATTGGCACCGGCATGTTCAAACTCCTGGTAATAGTACTCCACCAATCGATGTGTTTCGGGATCAAGATCAAGTTGATCGCGTTGTTCGTAAATCGTTTTGATGCGCTGGAATAGTTTGTCGTTCAGGAAGATCGCGTCGTGGTGAGCAGCCAGTTTCGGGGCCACTTCTTGCTGCACCTCCTGGAGCGTGTCGTCGGTGTTGGCGGCAGTCAGTGCATCGAACACCATGCCGGTCCTTTCGAGAAGACGTCCGCTTTTTTCCAGCGGGATGAGGGTATTTTCTACCGTCGGTGCTTCTGTATTGTTAGCGATTTCCTCAATTTCAGCCAGTTGCTGTTTCATACCCTCCATCAGGGCAGGTTTAAAATCGCTGTCCTTGATCTTATCGAATGGAGGTGCCTCGAAAGGCAGTGAACTGGGAGAATAAAATGGATTTTCAGTCATTGCAGATGATGTTGAAACGTCTTTAGAAGAACGGTTGCAACCCGTATAGATCCAGGCAGTAACCGTCATTGAGACGCATAACAGGATTAGTGTTGATGTTCGTTTCATTGTATACCCTCATTTTTATTCATGGTCGGGACCGGATAGAAAGACGGCTTTTAGCTCAATCCACTACAGGTATCAGGAAAGATGAATAACCTGTCCAATCCGAACCAATATCCTCTTTGTTAATTATATGGTAATATGTTAGACAAGCTTTGAGATTTACAAATCATCTCAGGCGGAAATCTTTACAGAATTAGCTTTATGAAAGGCTACAGGACAATATACTTCTGAATACTAAAGTGTAGGATGGCTATTATTTCAGCCCGTCAATCTGATCAGCTTCCACTCCCTGCCATTCGGCCAACTGATTGACGATCATTCCCCTGATTCGATCCCGCAACTCCGGGATATCTTTTTTAGTCAGACCCTTTGTATCGACCGGTTCCATCACTTTCAGGCGAATATTATTGAGTCCGCCAAAGCGCCAGCTGTTTTTCGGCAGACATTCACGGGAGCCGTCGATGGCAAGCGGCAGGATCGGGGCTCCGGTCTTAATAGCCAGTAGAAAAGCACCATCGGAAAAACGATGTATCTTGCCATCTCGTGTCCGGGTTCCTTCAGGAAAGAACATGACGGGACAACCTTGTTTGAGATAAGAGTAAGCATGGACAACAGCATCACGTCTGCGCTCTTTGGCTTGCCTGTCAACCGGAATATCACCGGCCATTCGCATCATCCAACCAACGAAGGGAACTTTAAACAGCTCAATTTTGGCCAGCCATTTCATTTCCCACGGCAGGTTGGAAATCAACGGGATATCAGCCATCGACTGATGGTTGCAAACGATGACAAGAGGCTGGTGCGGCTCATCGAGCGAATATCCGCTGATATCAAGCTTCCAGAACGGGTTGATGCGGGTCATCGACTTGCCAAGGCGACGAAACCAACGTCCGGTACGGTAGTGAACGGGATCACGGTCGAACAGCCGAATCAGGGCCAGGAAAGGCAGCCACACGATGATCAGTAAAACTGTTGCTGTCCAGATTGCAGCTGATCGTATGCTATTCCACATGAGTATTCTTGGATGTTACATTTTACTGAGTCTCAGCATCAAAACATCATGACCGGGCACGATTCGATTTAACGTCTTCTCCGTTGTCCCTATATCCTTTTTAGTCCAGAGACCACTCAGGCGATAGACTTTTTTGGGGAAATTCGGTGTCTCTGCCCGACACGCTGTAAGACACTGATTCATTTTTCCAGTCAAATATAACCTTTTACGGGGAAAGACCGCGATTGAGAACACAAGATGCCGGTTACTATGTTCAAGTGGTTGGGTATCCGAATTATAATGTGACCTTCACAGGGTATTAAAAACAAGCCTCTATTGTTTTTTAGGTTGAACGAGCAGCAGGGCATTTGCAACAGGACGGTCCGATTCTTCCTTATCAGGATTACTGACGACATTTTGCCGTATAACCATTGTCGTTGAACTGCCGCCATCCAGATTGATGGATTCCCGGGCGCCTAAGTATTTCATAAGGTCGGATAGATCTGACAAACTCAGTCCCAAGCTCTCCTTTTCATTTGAAAATCCAATCCATCTTATAAACTCCTGAAAAACAGTTTTGAGGTTCCAGTCAGACGGGCCGTCAACAGTTACGATATACAAAAATTTGTCATCTCCAGAAAGGCCGATGGCAGTCCGTGACATGGGCAGATTTGAGAACAGCCAGTTATATTTAAAACCGCTCGTACCCGATTTGATAACATTTCTGTCGTGCAACTCAATTGTTGGCCAACCCTCAATGGCCTCCTTTATCGAATTTTCATTATCAACAAAATTGATACTCATCGTTACAGTATCACCGACCGATAGATTATTCTCAATCAACTTCTGCATTGACTTACTGGCAAGGATAACCCCTTCCTGTGCCTCAACTTGCTTTTTAAAAGATCCTGTTCCAATCGAATCAATCACAATTTGAAAGGGCGTATTTACCGCAAAATTATTAATGGGGTGAAAATGCACAAAGATGTCCGCGGAAATGCCGCCTTGCGGGACCGGGTAATAATGGTTCAGAAAGGCTGAGCTAAATTTGTGCCCAAAACGATTTATGGTTTCGATGTCTATGGTGTTTCCACTGGTTGTTGTCAGGTGGCTTTGAAACAAAAAGTGGTTAATCTTTACATTGCCATTATTGGTGGTGTACAGGAAATATTTTGGTCGCGGCGAGTCTGGTAAGTTCACCACTTCGCCATTTTTGATGACCAGTCCTTCCGGTTTGCCATCGCTTGTACTAAATAACCCTCCATTAATGGCTCCGATGACCTGATGGTTATCGGTTTGATCTTTCTCTGCTATTTCCAGTACCGGACTAAGATACCCCAGCTTTGATGTTTTTCCGTTTTGGGCTATTCCCATTTTGATTGCGGCAGGAGATTGAGCTTCAGCAACGGTTATGACATGAATAACGAGTGGTTTTTCAGGTAGACGCAGCACGGAATAGGAGACCCCTGATGCGAGTTGATCGGTTGAAAGGGTATCAAGGTTGTGGCGCAGGGATTCATTTAGTGACGATGAGTGGCAGGCTGACAGAGCACTTGTCAGGCAAATCGTTACGACGAATGGTAGAACTGTTGTACGCCAATTTTTTCTCCCAAAGCTCCCTATAAGATTCATATTGATGAATTTTTAAAAAAGTGCAGACTTGCATTGATATTACGCATCTATTGTCAAACAACCTCAAACCTCATGTAGTGGGTTAAGATGCACTGAATTACGAAAATGTCCTAACAGGCATCAAAAATAATTACTCAGATCCGCACATGGATCCCGAGCTCGACAACCTGGTTGGTAGGCAATTCATAAAAAGTGGTTGTAAGTGCGGAGTTTCGGGAAAGAAACGCGAATAGTTCTTCACGCCAGCGGGCCATGTGTCGTTCCTCTTCCCTGACAACCAGGATTTGCCGGCCGATGTAGTACGTGATTATATTTGAATCCTCATCGAAGTGAAATTGATTACTGGCGCTCAAAGCTTTAGGTACATCCGGATTCTCCATAAATCCGTATGATATTTTAACGCGGTAGAAGCCCTGTTCCATCTCATCGATCTCCAGACGCTGCGTTGGCCAAACTTTCGGAACATCCTTGATGATCACGGTTACCAGAAGGACCCGCTCGTGTAATGCCTGGTTATGTTCGAGGTGATAGCGCAGGAGTGGAGGCGTTCCTGTCGTATGACCGGTGAGAAATATGGCTGTTCCATTGACTCTTACCGGTAGATCATCGTTCAGCTCTTTCAGAAATTCATCCAGAGGCAGTGAATCGTCGGGTTTGTGTTCAGCGAGAATCTGCCGTCCGCGCCGCCATGTCGACATCAAGGTAAATACAGCGCCACCAACGAGCAGAGGAAACCACCCGCCTTGGGCAACTTTTGTCATGTTGGCAATGAAGAAAGCCAGGTCGATGATCAGGAATCCGATTGTGACCGACAGGGATGCAGCCAGGTTCCATCCCCATTTTTCACGCGTGAGGATGAAAGCGAGCATGGTCGTTATAACCATCGTTGTCGTAACGGCCACTCCATAGGCGGCGGCCAGGTTATCTGATTTCCTGAAGCTGACAACAAGCCCGATTGTCGCAATCATCAAAATCCAGTTGACAACAGGAATATAGATCTGCCCAATCTCAGTACTTGATGTCTGCACAATGCGGATGCGTGGAAATTCGCCCAATAGGGCCGCTTGTCGGGTTAATGAAAAAGCTCCCGAGATGACAGCCTGTGATGCAATGATTGTCGCAAATGTGGCCAGGATTACTAACGGATAAAGTGCCCAATGCGGTGCAAGAGCATAGAAAGGCTGGGCAATCCTGTGGGAACTGCTAAGCAGTAATGCACCCTGACCAAAGTAGTTGAGCAGGAGTGACGGGAAAACGAGCGAAAACCACGCCGTGCGAATAGGCCGGCTGCCAAAGTGTCCCATGTCAGCATAGAGTGCTTCTCCACCGGTGACAACGAGGAAAACTGCCCCGAGGACCAGGAACCCGACCCATCCATTTCGAAAGAAGAAATCCAGCGCATGCCATGGATTCAGCGCCCGGAGTACCTGTGGGGCTCTGACGATTCCTCCGATGCCTAATGCCGCAATCGAAGTAAACCAGACGAGCATTACAGGTCCAAAGATTGATCCAACTCCCTGGGTTCCGCGTTTTTGGAGGAGGAAAAGAACGATGAGGATGACTACGGTTATCGGGACGATGTAATGATCGAAAGTCGTAGTGGCAACCTGTAATCCTTCGATAGCACTCAGAACTGAGATGGCGGGTGTGATCATACCATCGCCGTATAACAGGGCTGCGCCGAAGACCCCGAGAGCCACGATAAACCAACGTTTTTTTCGTTTTTCTGAAGGAACAAGCAAGGCCATCAATGCGAGAATTCCGCCTTCGCCTTCGTTGTCGGCCTGCATAACATAGATCAGGTATTTGACAGAAATGACAATAGTCAGTGCCCAGAATATGAGTGAGAGTATGCCCAGAATATTCTCGGGTGAGCGTGTTATTTTGCTGCTTTCCGAAAAAGCGAACCGAAACGCGTAAAGCGGACTGGTACCTATATCACCATAAACGATTCCCAAAGCGGTGAGTCCAAGCAACAATAGTTTTTTCCCGGAAGCTTCTTCTTTCTTTGATGGTTCACCCTCGAGACTGTCGGGCTGTTCCGAAATAATCTGCTCTTGTTCGTTCTTTTCTTCCGGTTGGGTCTGTTCTTGGTCCATTAAAGAATCAGTTTGAATAAATGGGTTGTTGTCTGAAAAGCATAGGTGCCTTTCAGACCATGAATTAGCCTATCGTCTGTAATCTTTCAAATATCGTCAACTACCTAAGTAAAAGCTCCGCTCACCGAATAACATAATCAATCTGACGAACATAGAAACAAGATGACTCGTTCATAGATCGATCTATTTCTCAATGCTGGATAATATAGAGGAATTTGTTATGCCGGCGATATGGAAATGCCATTCCTGAACGTTAATACGTATCTTTCGGCTGAATTTTAAATACATTTGTGCACTATGACCATTCTCGGGATCGAATCTTCCTGTGACGAAACGGCGGCTGCGGTTTTTTCTGATCGCGGATTGCATTCTAATATCATTGCGTCGCAGACGATTCATGAGCAGTATGGCGGCGTTGTGCCCGAGCTCGCTTCCAGGGCGCATCAGAAGACCATCTGGTCGACTGTGCAGCAGTCTCTTGCCGAAGCCGATATGACGATGAATGACATCGATGGCATTGCCGTAACACAGGGACCCGGGCTGATGGGAGCTCTGCTGGTGGGTATCAGCTTTGCAAAAGGATTAGCCATCGCACACAACAAACCGATTATCGGGATCAATCACATCGACGCACATCTTTACGCCAATTTCATCGAAGGCCCGGAACCGGAATTCCCGTTTATTGGATTGATTGTCTCGGGAGGACACACGCAGATTGTCTATGTTGAGGAGCCCTTCTCACACAAGATCCTTGGCCGGACACGTGATGATGCGGCAGGCGAAGCCTTCGATAAAATCGGTAAGATTATGGGGTTGCCTTATCCGGCGGGGCCGGTGATGGATCGTTTAAGTCACGAAGGTGATCCTGATTTTCATAATTTCCCAAGGGCACTGTTGCACGAAGGATTGGATTTTAGTTTTTCCGGACTGAAAACGTCAGTGCTCTACTACCTTCAGGACATCCCGGAAGAAAAAAGGGCAACTTTTTTGGATGATCATAAAGAGGATCTAAGTGCAAGCGTAACAGAAGCGATTACCGAAGTACTGGTCATTAAGCTCGAACGTGCTATTCGTAAGACCGGTGTTCGTCAGGTTTTATTAGCCGGTGGTGTAGCGGCCAATTCCGTATTACGCAGCAAGGTAGAATCAATGTGTAATCACTTAAATATTGCACTCAAGATTCCAAAGCTCGTATACTGTACTGATAATGCAGCCATGATCGCTGTGACCGGTTACCTGAAATCCCGCCTCCGGGAATGGGATACAGTAGGACTTAAGCCTTTTGCAAGTCTTCCATGATAATTTTGAATTATGAATGTTGAATTTTGAATTGATCCCCGCTTTCGCTTATTGAAAGCTTCCAATTTCAACGTCGTCAATTATTTGCCTGTTTTCGAAATACATGGTGAGAGTATCGAGATTATCACGCGTGTAGCTTGCGGTGTAGATGGCTTTGTCGTTAACTATTATGCTGAATTTTTTGGATGATGTGTCCACAAAAAGTCCAACCTTGAATACCTGACCTGAATAGGAGCCGTAAGATTTGTAGGGATATAGTGAGGCGCTGACATTATCCTTGTACCCGATGCTCACGTCACCGTTGCTGTCCGATTCAATCCAGACGATGGGTCTTGTTCCAGTTGACTGATTATTTGTTATCTCCATCGAAAAACGGGAGTTGGGCGACAGCATCATCACTTTAGCTACAGAAGTATATTGAGATACTCCGGGGATGATCGTTGCAGACCGGAATATGTTGTCTGAACCACCCATGTACATCAGCGAATAGTTACCGTTGATCACGTACTTCGAATCTGAGATTATGGTGTAGTCGAATTTGTTGTCAATCCAGATTGTCGGGTCAAGTCGTCTGCTTTCGAAATCGTCTCCAATCATTTTTTGATATACAAACACGGAATCAGACGGATCGCTCATCACTCCTGTTACGTCTTCCTTATTAACAGAACTCATCCTTAAAGAATAGATTCCAGGCAAAACACCCGCAACCTGATAACTGCTTGAAGAGGCGTCGACCGGTAAACTGTTTAAAGCTTTTGTAGTATCGATCGAATTGTAAATGTTGTACCCGGATAAATTTGTATTACTCAGAGGATTCCAGTTGAGGTTGATGTTGTTCGATCCGTTTTTTTTAATGTCGGTGATAGCAGGCGGCGCTATCGTTTTCATGGTCATCTGTATGTTGTACCGGTAATCAGGCGAATTTAAAAGTATGTTTTTCTTGTAATCATCATATCCATCTTTTGTGACGGTAATATTGTAAGAGCCCTGTGGAACCGTAGGGAACTGGTAAAAACCGGTAGCAGGCGTTAACTGTTGATTTCCTGCAAATTCAATTAATGCCCTTGCACCGGCCCTCCTGAACCGTTGGTCACGTTTCCGTAAATATTCGTGTATAATTGCTTGGGAGAGAGGCTGATATCCAGTTTGTTATCACCCTTTTTTACGGAAACAGATTTTGAATAGTCGTTGTAGAGATCGAGTTTCGCTGTAAGATTATAAGTTCCGACCGGTATATTGGGGAGTTTGTAGATGCCATCCTGATCCGTTGTTGACGTTTTGTCATTAATCTGCACCTCAACACCAGCAAGCTTTTTATTTGTTCCCTCCTCGGTGACCGTACCCGATATATTGCCAATAGCTACGAGTATTACATTGAAGTTGTTCTGTCCCTTGACGATAGTTACCGGTTGATTGCTTTGGTCATAATTTATTGCACTGACGCTGATGATATAAGAGCCGGTATCGATCTGGTCAAATAAAAATTTTCCATCCTGGCCAGTTGTGTCTTTCTTATTGTCAATTTCCACAATTGCCTGGGCAATGGGAAGTCCCGAACCCGACTCATATACAATTCCCGATAAAGAGCCGATATTATCATTTTTTGCCTCGAGCGAAATGTCGAAGCTATTATCGCCTGAATTTATTGTGATGTCGTGACTATAGCTGGCAACCCCTTCAGCGTTAGCCGTTACAATAAAAGAACCGGTTGTCAGGCTATCGATTTTATAATTTCCACTTTGGTCCGTAGAATCTTTTTTATTTCCAATCTCAACGAGTACTCCGGGAACAGGATTATTAGTCCCCTTCTCCTGTACCTTTCCGGATAGCATTTCATAAGGATTCACCGGTATACGATTTAGTCCTACAGGAATATAATTGTAACCCTTTCCCACTTATACAGTATCTGAGAATTCCAGATATCTGCCGGCTTTAGCTTGCAGGAAGTGTTCTCCTTTTGAAATACCCGGGAAAAGGAACTTCCCATCCCGTCCTGTGGTATCCGTCAGATTCTCCATAGAAACAACAGCTCCCTCAACAGGTGTAGACAAAGTTTTGTCAGTGACAAGCCCTTCGAGATCTCCAGACTGAGTTGAATCTGGATTTTTATCACAAGAAATCAGTCTGGCAACACTGAGAACAGCAAAGCAAATCCAACGATTCATCTGTTCCCCCTGTGTAATGAAACGAAAAGGTATGAACTACATTTACTTGTACGCAGTCAACATTTAATCAATGACTTATTAAGAACATAGTTTTATATGCAAGATATAAATAGTTAATTTTTATTTACTAACAGAATATATGATAAGAGGTGACTATATAATTCTGTATTTCATTGGCAGGCAAGACTTGCGAGATCCGACCATAAGGTCAGGTTGACAACCTGATAGTTAAAAAAAGCCGGGAAAATGGTTGTCAATTCAAAAATTACTCAAAATTTCTTCGATTCAGCAACGGCAAGTTCATCAACCAGGTTGTTGATCTCGTTGTCGGCATGGCCCTTTACTTTTTGCCAAATCACTTCATGACCATTCTTCGAGGCGAGGAGCTCTTTCCACAAATCCTGGTTTTCGACCGGTTTCTTATCGGCTTTTCTCCAGCCCTTTCGCTGCCAGTTTTCAATCCATCCCTTGGTGAATGCATTAACCAACAGAGCACTATCGCTGTGGATGACAGCGCGACAGGGACGTTTCAGAGCTTTCAGTGCCATGATGGCTGCCGTCAATTCCATACGGTTGTTCGTTGTCCTGACCTCGCCTCCACTGATGGTCTTCGTCTTCCCGTTGAATTCAAGATAGGCAGCCCATCCACCTGGTCCGGGATTACCACTGCATGCTCCGTCTGTATATATAATGACTTCAGATTTAGACATATTTTGCTGTAAGGGGATTGAGTATTTGCTTATAATACCGGGCTTTTTCTGCCACCTGTTCATCCCATTCATCACCGCTTCCTGCATAGATAATGCTTCGGCTTACCGAAATGACCGGTACACCGGGATGATCCTCAAGAGCTTCAATCAACTCATCAACGGAACCGCCTTGTGCGCCGAGTCCGGGTATCAGCAGGGAAGCTCTTGGATGTTCGGCCACAACTTCCTTGAGAAGGCCAGCTTGAGTTGCTACAACGACCATACCAACATGCCCGTTTGATTTCTTTTGCAGCTCGGATAGCTGATGGGCTATGTAATGACTCATCATGGGATATCCGTCAAACGGTTTCTTAAAGAAATCTTCGGATCCGGGGTTTGAGGTTAATGTCAGGGCGTATACTCCCCGCTGTGAATCCTCCAGGAATGTTTCCATTGTGTCAAATCCCATCAGTGGGGACAAAGTGATGGCGTCGACATCATATTGATCAAAAAAAGCCGTTGAATACTGCTTCGCCGTATGACCGATATCACCACGCTTTGCATCGGCAATCACGATTCGGGAGTATGGAATCTGAGCCCTTACTTCCCTGAAAATGTCCATTCCATCAGGACCCAGTGCTTCGAAAAAAGCCAGGTTGGGTTTATATGCGCAGGCATAAGGAAGCGTGGTTTCAATGACTTCCCGGCAGAAGTGAAAGATCTGTTTGGTAATTGTCGAATAAGATGACCGGATGGATTCCGGCAGTCGTTCGGGTACCGGGTCCAAACCAACACAAAGGAGGGATTCGGTTTCCCTGACGGCCTGGCGAAGTTTATCCGTATATCGCATTGAATGTATTTGTATTTATCCGTTATTGGTCCCGGTAAACCGGGTCTGTATGTTCATGAGGCGAAATATAAAAAAAGCAGGGTACCAATGTACCCTGCTTTGTGAACTGTTAACACAAAATTGAGATTCTCTTAAAAACGGGTCAGTTTGCACCGGATGCAAGCGGGAATCCTTCCGGTATCGACTTGATATTGATACGCTGAATGTGTGCACCGAAGGAGTCGTTTATCACTTTGATGATCTCATTGGTGACGACAGCGTAACCGCGATTCGT
>Ga0114931_10003198_pt1 | contig 20767 bp, 11 predicted proteins | sample 2SBtaG_FD_89579 | JGI IMG/M metagenome (GOLD analysis project Ga0114931, IMG submission 89579) | Deep subsurface microbial communities from Kolumbo volcano to uncover new lineages of life (NeLLi) - 2SBTROV14_V59a metaG | ecosystem: Environmental > Aquatic > Marine > Volcanic | place: Kolumbo...
GGCCAGTCAATCCTGGAATCCAATTCTCGGCAGGCATTGGGCCTTTGAAGCAGCGCGAGCGGCCGTGCGGACCGCTGGTAGCAACGGCACCGACAAGCAAATTGCCGACGCAGCGAGGCGGGCCGCTCAGGATGCCATTAATCCAGGGTTTTTCTTTCTGATATTCTGGGGGTATTATGAACGGGAACGCGTCGGCGACCTGGCTTACGACTGGGCACTATCGTGGGCTGCGGGCCACAAGGATTACGTGCAATGCAAGAATTCGGCGGCCCTGAATCCGAAATCGGACCAATGGACCGTCGAGCTCTGGTTCAAGGCAGATAAAACCTCAGAAGAAAATATTCTCTATAATAAAGAGCAACTGTTTGAAGCCCAGGTGCATGACGGTTTCTTTGAATATGCATGGCAGCCGAGCTGGAAATGGCAGAAAACGTTTCCCGTCGCTAAGGGCCGCTGGTATCACGCCGCGGTTGTCTACGACGGCAAGACCCAAAAGGTTTATCGCAATGGTCAGTTTTTCTCCCAGCGCACGCAGACCGGCAAGATCAACAACAACACATTTCCGCTTCTCATCGGAGCAAGATATATTGGCGCCATTCGGAACGGCGTCTCCCGCCACTTTAAGGGTGCGATCGATGAAGTTCGCGTTTGGGGTGAAGCCAGGACAGCTGACCAGATCTTGAACAATGTCCACAAGCGGCTGCGCGGGGACGAGCGGCACTTGCGCGGGTACTGGCATTTCGAGGAGAACCTGGCCCGGGATTTCACGCCGAACGAAAACCACGGCCTTCTGAAAGGCAGTCCTGATACTGTCGCATCCACGATGCCGGGCTATGCCGCAACCGCCGGCATAGGCAGCAAGATTGAAGGAACGTTCAGCGACACTTACATCCAGAGCAAAGAGGCAATTCCCTATTTCGACTGGAACCATCTCGCGGCCGTGTACAGAGCTTCTTACGGACTGCGCTTTTCGGAACAAGGCGCCTTCGTGGACTGCGGTGACAGCGCTTCCCTGGACTTGAGCGGCGACTTGACAATTGAAATCTTTCTGCGGCTCGACAACCTGACGCAGCCACGCGCTCTCCTGGGTAAAGGTACGGCGGTGCCCGCCTATTCCGTTTACGTCAATCTCCAGGGCCGGTTGGTTTTCTCGTTTCAGGACGAATCCGGTGACGAACAGACATTTGTCTCGGCCGCACATTCTGCCCTGCGCGTGGGCCGTTTTTATAGAATCGCAGTGGTGCGGCGCCACCAGTCAAAGACGCGTGATGTGCAGAAGACCCGACGCGTGGATGGCAAAAATGTGACGGTTAACGTACCCGAGGTCGAAGAATGGGATGACATAGAAATTCACATTTGCGAATGGAAGACAGATCGCTACGCCCGCCGCATCGGCCTCGCCCAAAAATACGGCGGGCCCAAACCCCGTGAAAATGGGGAGAATCTGATTATTGGACGCGCGTCACCGCGCAACTCAGCCCCGTTTAAGGGCGTGATCGGTGAAGTCCGCGTCTGGAACCGTGGTCTGGGACAATTGGAGACATGCCAGAATATCATCGGCATCGAAAGTGGTCTGGTTTCGTGGTGGCGCTTCGATGAGAATGAGGGCTACGCCAGCGACGATGTCACAGGCACGAATCCCGCCGCCCTGAACCTCGTCGATTGGGTGCGCAACCCCGATCCGTTGGCTTCTTCGTTTGGCCTTTTCAACAACGGCGTTGCCCTGGAAACGCACCAAGTGCCTAAACCAGCCACCGCAAGACTGAAGAAAGGCTTCGCAATAGGCCCCATGGAGCAAGAGTACAGTGACGCTTTCCGCGGCACGGTGGAAGAGTTGCGCGTCTGGCGAACCGCCAGGACGCAGGAGCAAATCCAGGACAACATGTTCCTTCGGCTGATCGGCGAAAAGGAAGACCTCATCGCCTACTACACTTTCGACCAGAGCGCCGATGACGAGCTGAAAGACCTCTCGTTCCGAGGCAACCATTTGCCCGTCAAGGATGCCACCTTTGTGGTTTCCGACGCGCCGATCGGACATGACGTCTTCCAGGTGCGCAACGCCTTGCTGGGGGTCAAGACGGCCTTTCACGACCGGATTCAGGGACAACCCGGCGTGCAGGAATACGGCGACATGCAATTTGATTCCGAAGGCAATCTCATCGGCGTTCTCAAGCGCTGCTACAGTTTGATCAAGGACGGGCAGTGGTACCTGGTGACCGGCTTTAAAGTCGGCAACCTTCTCACTGAGTGGATCGGACAAGTGCAGTTCAATCCGGAACTCAAAGGCGTGGTCGAAGGCGCCCCGCCGGTGCCAAGTGAAAACCTGAGTGCAGGTCCAGTAGACCCGTCGCAAGGAGACTACACCGGCGTCACATCGGTAGAAGTCGTCGAGGCCGAAAATGTGACCTACACCTACTCGACGTCCAAGGAAGCGGGCCTCAATGCCAGCTTTGGCCTGTCTGCTAAATTTGGCGTCGACACCAGCGTCCTGCTGATTGTGGCGCCACTCGGTTTCGGGACGGCAACCGAACTCTCTGACGTCAACGTGCTGGTCGGCCTCGAAGGCAAGTTCGACGCGGCTGCCGGCTGGTCCAGTGAAAACACGGTCGGCGTGGGCCGCAATCTCACCAAGAGTACGAAAGTGACGCTTGGAGGGGCGTGGGAGGATCCGACCAAACCGCTCAACAAGGCGCTGCACCGCCGCTATCAGCCCGCCAACATGGGCTTTGCTCTGGTACAGTCTGAGACGGCGGACGTGTTTGCATTGCGTCTGGAACACAACATGGCACTGGTGTCATTCCAATTCAGGCCCAATCCAGACATCCCAAAAGATTGGAACATTATCCCGTTTGCGATCAACCCGCGCTACACGAAGCAAGGCACGCTGGACGGGGCCGTCGGTTACGATGAACGCGGCAAAGTTCTCGATCCAGATTATCCTAATGCCAGAGACTACGGTCAGCACAGCTACTTCAAACCGAAAGAGGCCTACAGTCTAAAGAACCGTATTACCAAGGAAGAACAAGAGCTGATCAACTACTTTCGCAGCGTAGATACTAAGCTTGGGGGTGCGCCGGACCTGGCCATCTCTGCGGGCCTCGGTCTGATCGAAGGCGCCAGCGAGGGCGGTGCCCCCGGCGCCATCGAAGGGCTGGTGGATGCGCTAGGTTCCAGTGGTCTACCTGAAAAAATCGGCAAGCAGAATTTGGTGAACACGTATGTGTGGACGGCCGACGGCGGATTCTTTGCTGAAACAACCGAAGTGATGTCCATGAAGCAGGAAACCACCGCCGGTAGTTTCAGCTTCTCTGGTGAAGTCGGTGCTGTTGTCGGCGTGGATTTCAGCGTCGCCAGCGTGGACGTCTCGCTTGGCTTCAGCGCCATGCTTGGTGGTTCGCTTAACTTGAGCAAGAGTAAGAACAAAGAGTCGCAGAACGCGTTTGCTTTGAATATTGCAGTCGATGTCCCGGGAGATTTGCAGGCATATGATGAAAACTTGAATCGTATCTATGATCGGGACGGCAATCCGGTGGCGCTTCCAGGCAAAGTAGATGCGTATCGTTTTATGACCTTTTACCTCGAACCGAGCACGGAAAACTTCGACACCTTTTTTAATCAGGTGGTCGATCCGATCTGGCTGCAAAGCAATCATCCCAACGCGCTGGCCTTGCAGCAGGCACAGCAGAGTGGTAAAAAGCCACCATGCTGGCGGGTCCTGCACCGGGTCACCTTTGTGAGCCGGATCTTACCTGAGATTCCAGACGCTTCGGCACCGCCTTTGGAAAAAAACATGAAGGTAGCCAACGTCGAAAGCAACTGGCAGCTCATTCAGAAGCTGGATCCTTTTGTGCGAAACAAAGTCAGCGACCCGGCACGGTTCAGACAGGCAGTCCGCGATGCGGTCGAGACCTATTTGCCGGCACTTGCTCAGAACACAGAAGAAATCATCCAGTTCCTGAGTGCATACTACCAGGTATTTGAGGAGGCCTAAGGGGCGAACTGGACTTACGGATCTTAGCGTACATTAGTGGCACCTGTCTCGGGTCGGCCCGGTGCCACTTAGAAGCGTCGTACTACTACTACTGTGCCGCCGAAATCACCGAGCCTTTCTTGGGCTCTTTCAGCGATTGCAAAAAGGCTATCAAATCCGACACTTGCTGAAAGGTCAGTATCTCAGAATAGTTGGTTGGCATCTTTGACACCTCGCTTATGTCCAGACTGATGACCCGACTCGCAGGAAAGGCGTGGACCGTTCTGTTGGAGCCTTCGATATTAACCTCTTCATCTGAATTCTCCCGCACAAATCCTTGTACCGTGACTTCAGACCTGAAGCTTTTCTTTGGCGGTTTCACATGAAGCGTAGCATAGTGCCAATTTGAGCCTATTTCGGCGTTTGGGTTGAGGATCGACTCAGCCAGCCACGTCCAGTTGCGGTAAGCACCGATCGCCGTCAGGTCAGGGCCAGGCGATACAGATTCCTTCTCTCCTACAGTATGGCAACTCGGGCAACCTGCGTCTTGAAAAAGAACTTGACCGCGGGTGGCGTCGCCTTTCTCAAAAGGATTCATGGCGGGCACTGTCGCGAGTTTGTCCTCGTCGATATCGATACTCCAGGTGTCTACCTCTCCACTCTGGCTCTGCAAGTAAGTTACAATCGCCTTGATTTCTTCCGCGTTCAAATCGATCGGTTCCTGGTAGACCGTGGCCATGTCCTTGGTGTAGCTTTCAACGATGTACGCTGGCGGGTCAAGAATAGACTGCACCAGGTATTCGGTGGCTGACGAGAGATTCAATTTGTTCGCCCTGACGTTTGCGCGCAGACCAATGTCGCTCAGGTTGGGACCCCGGATGCCGTCACCCCGTTCTCCAACCTGGTGGCACTGGTGGCATTGCGCTTTCCCCCAAAACAGTGCTTCTCCGGTCTTAACGATGGGAGGAATGACTTTCTTGGCTGCCGCGAGCTTCTTTTCCTCTTCGGTCAGTTCAAAGGAACCGGTCGAGGTGATCTTGCCCCGCATACCCCCATGGATCGTGCAGTAAACGGAAAATAACGCTTTCTCACTAATTGCGATTTTGATCGAGGCACCCGGCAAGAGATTGCTGGCCATGTGATAAATATCGTTCGGATTGGCCGTATGCACGATATAAACATCGTGATTGAAGAGGTCCTTATTGATGAAAGTCACGGTATCTCCGACCGCCACCGCGACTTTCCCTGGTCGAAACTCGATGTTTGTGAGCCTTACCACGTGAGTTTTGGGTGCCGCATCGGTTTGAACAGTTAAAACCAGCAGCAGAAGAACCGCGGCTGGCAACAGATATCGTTGAATAAGAATCGTCATCAGAGCAAATACCAGTTTTGATTACAAGAAAATTCGACCGTCAGAACAAATAGTTTCCCAGCAGCATTCCAAAAAGATTCTGGCGCAGAGTTTGGCTAGAACGCGCAATCCGTAGCAGGCTCTAAGACTTGCGAGGACAGCACTTGCGAATACTCCAGGTCAGATTGAACCGCACCTCGACCTTCAGCCGATGAACCTGCGGGCTGCTGATTCAAAATAAGTAGCACGAATGTCGAGGTGCAATTCTTAGACAAGCTTTCGGTGGTCACTGTCTTTAGCTGTAACTAAGGTCGATCCGGAACGTTTACAAATGTCATCCCCGAATGTTCTTATCGGGGATCCACGCAGCAAGAACTGGATTCCCGATACAAGACCTCGGGAAGGACAGCGTGGTGCAGAGTTTCCGGATGGACACGAACTAGTGACTCGCCTTCATTTCAATGTTACCAAACATCACGTGGAAGAAAGGCTGACCGTCCATCTTGCCGGCCTTCATCGCGGTCATGACGTGTTCCTTTGTGTGATCCATCATCGTCTTGACTTCTTTGAGAACGCCCAGACGTTTTTCCTTCTTCCCGGCCGGCAGCTTTTGAGCGGCCATCATCGCTTCCTGCATGTGCTTTTTGATAAAGGGAAAAGGAATGAATCCACTCTTCAGAGGTGCTTTTTCCAAACCCTTGGGACCCGGTTTGAACGGCGGTACCATCAAATGCAGGGTGATGCCCGTGGGCGGGTCACCGACGCCCATATCGTGCTGTAGCATGTAGTTGTCCCCACGCACAACTTCCGTCACCATCACATGCACCAGCTGATTAGCGTTGACCAGCTCACCGTTACGGTAGATGTTCCCCATCGCCCAAAAACCGACATAGGTAAATTCGGTCGGCATCAGACGCGTTCCGATACCGGTTGCGCCATGCAGCAAATGGTTAGTTACGACGCCGCCGAAAAAGGGATAGGCCATGCCGTGGGGAATAGGTTTGTCTGCAGTAACTTTGTAAGTGAACTTCCCGTCCGGGCTCTTGAATTTAGCTACGAAGTGGACTTTGTCTTTCGTGCGGGCACCATCGACCGCCGTGGCGTCGACAACTTCCATTTCGATGTCGCCAACACCCACTTCGCGCCAATCGCTAAACGGCGTGGCCTTATTGGCAAAGGTGAAATGTCCATCTGTTGAGTTCCTCATATCCAAAGGAACGCCCAGCAGTGGGAAGGGTGCTGGATCAAACCCTACCGGATGGTCTGGTGTGCCAAAGGCAGACGGGTCCAGAAACCGGGGTCCCGGCAAAACCCATCTCGTGCTGCCACCCTTTTGGGTAACCTTAACCTTTAGTGGACCTCCAATGAGGTCTGCCGGTGCTTCAACACTCGAGTGTCCTTTGGTGTAAGCATGCAACCCGGGTGCGGGCGGTGCCATTTGAGCAAACGCAGGCACGCCATCGATGAGCGCCAGACCCAAAGCCAGACTAAGAGCTGTCTTTAGAACAGGCCTGACATTCTGGTACAGTAGACGTGAGAACATTGTTGCCTCCCTGTCTTGTTATAGTGAAAGTAAGTGAGAAGAAGAAATTCCGACAAAAAGGGGCTTGTTTACGGCGGATGGCCCACGGGTCTTAATGAATTCGGTGTCTCTGATTGGTTCACAAATAAGTCCTAACCATTTGACTCGACGAAATATTCCGAACCATGCACTGATATTGCTGCCGTCGACCGCTGCGAAACGAAATACTAAGGTTTGGTTCAGGAAGGTTACAGGGCTCCCGCATACCCTAAGATGGCCCCATCGCCCCGGAATTCCCAAGCCTTACTCCATAAGTAAGTCTTGCCCTCCGTCTGAAGTAACACCTCGGCGGCGACAAATTATTCCACATCTGCCATGCAATATCTGAGTCTCGCAAGCCCTTCGATGAAGGCTTGCCCATGAGGGTCCAGGATCGCCCTAAAAACGGGCCTGGGCGAGATAGATGCCCTGATTGAAGTCACTGACAAGACTCTTCACGAAATTCAGCCGCGGCTAATATTCAAGCAGGGGGAACTTCTTCTTGCTTTTCATCATATACCCTATACAGGTATATAGTTAACAATAGGACCAGCCTTTGATCGACGACCAAACTAAAAGAGCCACAACGCGCCGGCTCAAGCTCATCCGGGGCCAGCTCGATGGTATCGAGCGCATGATCACCCAGGAAAAGTACTGCATTGACATCATCAACCAGATCACCGCCGTCCGCAACGCGCTCGAAAAGGTGTCGCTGCTGGTGATGAAGCGCCACATCGAAAGCTGTGTCGCCGACAGCATCGAAGTCGGGGATGAGAGGAAGAAGAATCAGAAAATCGATGAGCTGATGGAGACGCTTTACAAGTTCGTTACATGAGACCGGACTCGATTGGACGAGGAATGGCGGTGCCCAACGCCTCGCCCGTCGCGGCTTTATCGACTTCATTTGGAGAGCTTAGAAATGGAAACAACGGAAGCACAGCAAACCATTGACAAGAACGATTTCAAAAAAACCAGTCTCCCCATCGCCGGCATGCATTGCGCCGGCTGTGCCAGCGCGATTGAACGCAGTTTGGCAAAAACATCAGGCGTGCAGCAGGCGTCGGTCAATTTCGCCAACGAGACCGCCTATGTGAGTTACGATGCCCGCACCACGAGTCTGTCCAACCTGCAGGAAGCCGTGCGGCACGCGGGCTACGACGTGAAGCAGGAGCTGACGCAGACGATTCTGGATATCAAAGGCATGCACTGCACTGGCTGCGCCAACAACGTTGAAAAATTTCTGAATGATGTGGCGGGTGTGACTGAAGCCACAGTCAATTTTGCCACGGAGCAGGCTGCCGTCCGGCACGACCTTGTGCTGGCGCCAGTCGAGCGTCTAATTGTCGCCGTGCGTGCAGCGGGTTACGATGCGGTTCAGCACGAGGCGCAGAAGCGTGTCTCGACGGTGGACGAGCAGCTCGAGCGGGTGGCACGCTACCGCAACCACATGACCTGGGCGTGGAGCCTCACCGGGCCCATCATGTTGTTGATGCTGGCGCACATGATGCTTGGCTGGAGCGTGCCTTTTCTGGACCTGATTTTTCTGCTCGCGGCGGTGCCGGTGGTCTTTTGGGTCGGAGCTGAAACCCACCGCAGTGCGTTGAATGTCGTACGCCACTGCGGCACCAACATGGATGTGCTGATTTCACTCGGCGCCCTGGCTGCTTTCGCAACCGGCATCGCCACGTTCATCCTACCGGTCGCCAGTTACGCAGCCATCGCGGCCATGATCATCTGTTTTCATGTGACGGGTCGCTACCTGGAGTTTAAGGCAAAGGGCCGCACCTCGCAGGCGATTCAGAAGCTGCTCACTCTGGAGGCCAAATCTGCCCGCATTTTGAAGGAGGGCCAGGAGGTCGAGATCCCCGTAGAAGCGCTGCAACCCGGCGACCTCGTGGTCGTCAAGCCGGGCGAAAAGATTCCTACCGATGGTGTCGTGGTTGAGGGCCACAGCTCCGTCGATGAGTCGCTGGCAACGGGCGAGTCTTTGCCGGTAGAAAAGACCGTGGATGATGAGGTTATTGGCGCGACCCTGAACCAGCAAGGCGTTCTGCGCGTGCAAGCAACCCGCGTGGGCAAAGACACTTTTTTATCGCAAGTCATCCGCCTGGTGGAAGAATGCCAGGGTAGCAATGTACCGGTGCAGGAGTTCGCCGACCGGGTGATCACCATTTTCGTGCCTGCGGTTCTGCTGCTGGCGCTGGCCACGCTTGCCGGCTGGCTGGTTTTCACTGATGCCTTCGACGCCGTCTCCCTCTGGGCTTCTGGTTTTCTCCCCTGGGTGAATCCAGCGCTTGGCCAGGTTTCATTGGCCATTTTCGCCGCTGTCGCGGTGCTGGTGATCGCCTGTCCGTGTGCCCTAGGGCTAGCCACGCCGACCGTGCTGATGGTGGCCTCCGGCATGGGTGCCGAGAATGGCATCCTCATCCGCAACGGCGCGGCCATCCAGTCGATGCGCGAAGTCGACACCGTGGTCTTCGACAAGACGGGCACCATCACCAGCGGTCGCCCGGAAGTGACGGAAATCGTCGCGGCGAACGGCTTTGCGGAGTCGGAACTGCTGCAACTCGTGGCGAGCGCGGAAAACAGCTCGGAACATCCTCTGGCGCAAGCCGTCGTGCGCCGGGCGCAAGCGAAGGCGCTCGATCTGGTTGTGGTCGATCAGTTTAAAGCGGTGGCGGGCAAAGGCATCCGGTGTGCTGTCGGCGGGCGCCAACTCCTGGTCGGTAATGAGCGCTTTTTGCGGGAGGTAAATGTTGAGTTAGACGGTCTGGCGGCCGCCATCGAGGCACTGGAGACGTCCGGAAAAACGGTCGTGCTCGCGGCGGTGGACGGTAAGTTGGCGGGCGGTCTTGCCATTGCCGACACGCTCAAGCCGGACTCCGCCGAAACGATTTCGCGGTTGAAAGCGCGGGGAATCCGGACCATCATGCTCACCGGCGACAACGCGCGCACCGCCCAGGCCGTAGCTCAGGCTGTGGGCATCGACGAGGCCATGGCCCAGGTGCTGCCCTCGGACAAAGCCATGCGGGTCAAACAATTGCAGACGCAGGGCCGCACGGTGCTGATGGTCGGCGACGGCATCAACGACGCGCCGGCGCTGACCCAGGCTGACGTCGGCATGGCCATCGGTACGGGCACGGACATCGCGATCGAATCGTCTGACATCACGCTGGTGCGCGGCGATTTGAGCAGCGTGGTGAAGGCCTTCAATTTATCCCGCGCCACGTTTCGCAAAATCAAGCAGAACTTGTTCTGGGCTTTCTTCTACAACGTGGTCATGATTCCGGTGGCCATGCTCGGGTTGCTGCATCCGGCGCTTGCGGAGGCGGCTATGGCGGCCAGTTCAGTGAATGTGGTTTCGAATTCGTTGCGGTTGAAGAAAGTGCGGTTGTAGTCGGTAATACGCTTTGAGCCTGTGAATCGGCTTCAGGCGGCTACAACTCAGGATAGGGGCCCCTCTCCTTCACAGCACAGCGGCTGATAAAGAATGGTCGTGCCGCCGACAAACTACCTCTTTATTGCAACACAAGTGACTTTAGTAGCTCACATGCCTCCGCATCGAGCCGTCCTGTGGCCATCCGGCCTTCAACCACTGCGATTGCCGAGCTCAACTCATGCGCCGGTCGATAAGGACGCGAGGAGATCAACGAGTCAAATGTGTCCGCGATTTGAATGAATTTGGTGATGGGCTGCTCTGACAAGACAGCTTGCGGATAGCCCTGTTTCAAGAAATTCTCGTGGTGTTCGAGGGCAACCGCTGCGTTGAGTTGCGGTTGTCCGAGTCCGTAATAGTTCAGCAGCAGGAACCCGTAAATGGGATGTTCGGAAAGCAGATTCCTTTCCACCTCGTCAAGCGGGCCTTCCTTGGTCAGCACCTCAACCGGCACGCGGCTGATGCCAAAATCGTGCGTCAATGCGCAGAACGCCGCCCGGCTGACCTCTTCCTCGTCAGCCAACGACTCTGCTGCCATCAGAGAGACCAAAAAAGTAACAGCTAAGGTGTGATCGTAGTGGTACCGGTACCGTTCCAGCCAGGTCAATTCCTGCGAAATCAAATCATTGATCCGAATAGCAGCGAGGACGCTCTCACACTTTGCCAGTTTCGTGGTCAAATTCTGCATGAAACGATATTTGTCGGCCTTCAACAAAGAGGTCATGTTGACCAGGTGGTACGTTTCCGTCAGAGGCTCAGTTTCGGTCAAACCGCCTGGCCGCATTTCCTGCAGTTGTCTGATGAAACCGTCATCGATTTTGTCCCCTTTCCTGGCGATCACCTCGCGGTCGATGGCTGTAATGAAATGGCTGACGCGTAACCCCTTCTTCTTCCTGGGCAAATGTAGCATCTGAGTGTTGGACTCCGTTGATAAGGTTATGGCTTATGAAAGAGTGACCAATCTAATGAGAAAATCCAAAATAAGTTTTTGTTAAACATTCGGTGTTTGAACGCCCGGAATGCGACCCTGAATCCGGGCGGCGCTGCGCATGACGCCAAAAACCAACCCTCCTACTCATTCGGCTTCCCTGTTGACACTCTTCATCGATATGTCTATTTTACTGCAAACAAAAGCCTACACGCCAGAGGACCAGGATGAAACAAGCTCTGAAAATCATCGGAGTTGCATTGTTAGCCGTGTTTACCTTGATACAACTCATCCCTGCGGGGCGCAGCAACCCCCCGCTCACGCGTGAAATCAGATGGACTTCAGGGCAGGCTCGCGGTCTCGCCAGAGACGCCTGTTATGACTGTCACAGCAACGAGACCGACTGGCCATGGTATGCTTATGTGGCGCCTGTATCGTGGTGGATCGTGGACCATGTGAACGACGGGCGGCGCCATTTAAATTTCTCAGAATGGGACAAACCAAACGAGGATGCCGACGAAATCATCAGCCAGGTAGCCACCGGGGAAATGCCTTTCCCCGACTATCTGCGATTGCACCCGGAGGCCAGGTTGTCATCCGAAGAAACGCAGGACCTCATCGACGGTCTGTCGCGCACACTGGAGAACGATCCGCCCGTCGAAAAAGTGCGGCGAAAACGGCGTTCCGGCGATCACGAATAGTCTGGCGGCCCACTCGTTGCACGTTCTCATCGCGCCATCTAATCGAATCTGCAACCCAAACTGGAAACGGAAAATGTGAATGCCCCGCCCTGCAAACAATCCTAACGTTGTGGTTCGGTTTTCACATGCCCTCCTCCCGATCCTCTTCCTCATGCTGCTCATTGGCTACGGCTTGATTTTGCGCCCGCACCTCTTCAACCAGCCTTCCTTTCCCTTAGAAATCGTTTTTATTGCCGCGGCCTCTTTTGCCATTGCGGAGCTGACCTGGCTGGGCTTCCCGTGGGAAGCCATTCAACGCAGCATCGTGAATAAACTGTCACAGGCGCTTCCCGCTTTTTTTATTTTGTTCGCCATCGGCCTGATTATCGGCAGTTGGATGATTTGTGGCACCATCCCAATGCTGGTCTATTATGGCCTGAAGACCATCCACCCAACCCTTTTGTATTTACTGGCCTTCATCGTGCCCATCATTTTTTCGCTGCTAACCGGCACATCCTGGGGTTCCGCCGGCGCGGTGGGCGTTGTCATCATGGGAATTGCAACCGCCATGAATGGGCATTTGGGCATCACGGCTGGCGCTGTTGTGGGTGGCGCTTACTTTGGAGACAAGATGTCGCCCCTCTCCGATACGACCAACCTGGCGGCCATTGCCGCAGAGGTCGACCTGTTTGAACACATCCGTTCCATGACCGTAACCACCTTGCCGTCGGCGGCACTCGCGGCGATCATCTTCTTTTGTCTCGGATTTGTTTATCCGCCGGCCACAACCTCGCTTGAATCGTCGTCCATTAAACCTTTTCTGCACGCGCTGGACGTTATTTTTGCCTTCAATCCGTTGCTCCTGCTGCCACCGGTCATCGTATTATTGGGCTCTCTCATGCGGAAACCCACACCTCCGACTCTGATTCTTTCGACCCTCTCCGCATGCCTCCTGGCCCTGTTTTTCCAGTCCTTCACGCTGGCGGATATCATGCAAACTCTCTACCGGGGTTTCGATGTCAGCATGGCTCCCTGGGTGGCGGCGGTGCCGGAACGGGTCGCGACGCTGCTGAACCGGGGAGGCCTTTACGCTTTGAACGATGCCATCGTCGTCGCATTCACGGTTTTCATTTTCATCGGCGCCATGGATCACATCAATGCCATGCCAACCGTGGTCAATCGTGTCTTCCGCTTCACCAAAACCAGAGCCTCGACCATCCTCTCCACCCTGCTGGCAGCGGCCCTGACGAACTCTCTGACATCCAACCAGTATGCCACCAGCTTTATTGTGGGCGATACCTTCAAGAGCAAATTTGACAGCTTGCGAATTCCCCGCAAGGTGCTGTCGCGATCTCTTGAGGACACGGGCACGATGCTCGAAAGTGTCGTCCCCTGGACGCCGACCGCCGTGTTCATGGTGGCAACGTTGGGCGTGCCCTTTGCGGAATACTGGCACTGGCAACTGCTCTCTCTCATCAATTTTGTCGTGGCACCGGTGGTGGCAATCCTCGGGATTGGGTGCTTCTATCACGAAATGGAAGCGGACGCGCCGCAGGAATGACGGTGAAGGCACGCGTGAAAAACAAAGGAAAAGTGATAGACCGCGCCCTCGAGCTGGAAACGCTGCTCTGCCATCTTGCCGAGAACCGTCGCGCACACGAGGGCGCCGTTGTGCCACCCATTTACCAGAACTCTCTTTTCACATTCGAAAACTGGCATGCGATCGACAAAGCTTTTGACGACCGCGTCAACAATTCTATTTACACCCGTGGCAGAAATCCGTCTGTCTGGGTCACCGAACAAAAACTTGCTGCGATCGCCGGGGCTGAACGTGCCAAACTTTTTGCCTCCGGCATGGCCGCCATTTCGGCGGCTCTGCTGCACTTCTTGCAACCCGGTGACCACGTGGTGACCATAAAGAACATTTATGGCCCAGCCAACAATTTGCTCAACGTCTACCTACGCCAAAAGATGAAGGTGGAAACAACGTTTGTGTCCGGTGAAACCGTTTCAGATTTTGAAAATGCGCTGACCCCGAAGACCCGGGTGATTTACCTGGAGAGCCCTTCATCAGCTATTTTTAGCCTGCAGGATATTTCGGCCGTAGCAGACCTGGCGAAAGCGCACGGTATCCGCACCATCATCGACAACACCTGGGCCACCCCCCTCTTCCAAAAACCACTCGCCATGGGCATCGACCTGGAGGTGCATTCCTGCTCGAAGTACCTCGGCGGCCACAGCGATATTGTCGCCGGTGCGGTGCTGGGGAGCAAAGAAGATATTCGCAGTATGAGTGTCCGGGAGGGCGAGCTTCTGGGTGCCAAAATGGCCCCCTTTGAAGCCTGGCTGCTCATGAGAAGTTTACGGACGTTGCCCACCAGAATGTTCAAGCACCAGGAAAACGCCCTGGCGGTGGCACAATTTCTGGAAAAACACCCAGGTGTCAAACGTGTACGGTATCCCGGCTTGAAAAGCTTTCCCCAATATGAGCTGGGCAAACGCCAGATGACAGGCTATGGCGGGCTTCTCAGTTTCGAACTCGACACAACCGATCTCGACAGAATCAAGGCATTCTTCAATGGGCTTGCCATCTTTCAGATCGGCGTGAGCTGGGGCGGCCACGAGAGTCTGATTTATGCGCCGGCTATCAGTTATCTGAAAGAGTTGCCGCAGGAGCAATTCCAGCGTCTCGGTATTTCACTCGGGGATATGCGCATTTCCGTCGGGCTTGAGAACAGTGGCGATCTGATCGCCGACCTCCAGCAAGCTCTGGACCAAATAGCGGGCTGAGGTCCTGAATCTTGCAAGAAATGTCGTTAGATCAACCTGATCCGTTTGGTCGGGCAGCGGAAGGGATGGCAAACAAAAAGAGAGCTCTCGGTAAAAATAACGCATTAGACGGGATTATTTTTGCATCTGATTTGTATAATCTTTATTAAGGTAGGAAGACAATTCGCGCCGGATTGCCTCACCCCATCTACATTCTCTCCAAAGCGACTTGTGCACAACCCGTTGGCAGGCGCTTTGGCTGTATCAAAACCAACCATCGCAGGCTGGAAAAACGACACGTGAGTCGCCAACACGAACGCACATCGCCTCGGCTTGACGGGTGCGATTTTTGCAGGGATTTTCGGGTATCCGGCCCGGGCCAGTCGTCGCGGGATCGGGCCAAGCTCCTGTAGCAGCTAGCGACGAGACGTGGTTTGGGGAGGTCCAACGGAGGATTCATGTTGTTAAGCAGAAGAAGCGCAACTCGGTTCTGGCCCGCAAGAAGAAGTTCTTGCACAGCGTCGCGGCCCTGGCTGTCGTGTCTGTTGCTCACCTCCCTGGTTGCGCACGCAGCGGCCTCAGGTCCGGACACCGACAAAGTTACTCTCAACGTTCACAAAGTCCCCCTGCGAGTGGCGATTCAGCAGCTTGCCAGCCAATGTAATTACGAGTTCGTTTACGACGACCACCGGATCAGCGATGAAAAAGTGACGTGCCGGCTGCGGGATAAACCCATTCATATCGTGCTGGCGAAACTATTGGCAGACACGCCCCTGTCCTTTCGCATATTCGACAACAAGCGCATCGTTTTCGCCAGGGGAGCCAGTCCTGAAGAGTTCAGGTTCAAGGTTTATGGCATCATCACCGACGACGCGACGAGCAATCCGATAGAAGCCGCCAACGTCTTCCTGGCAAACACGACGCTGGGTTCGGCCACCAATAAGGATGGAGAATTTCTGATTACAGGCGTCCCCCTTGGCACCTTCGACCTGGTAGTATCCAGGTTAGGCTACGCGGTCGCCAAAACCAAGCTGCTTGTCTATCAGGCGATTAACGACACACTGCGATTCGCACTCGAACCCAAGCCGTACGAAGCACCCGAGATCGAAATCTCGGCACAAGCGATGAAGCAGTGGCGCTCTCAATTCAAAAAATTCAGGAAGCTTTTTTTTAGTGAAACCGAGAATGCCAATACCTGCCATATCCTTAACGAAGGTGTTCTCGATTTCGAACAAAAAAATCGAGGCCTTTTTGTCGCCGACGCGGTTGAACCCCTGATCATCGAAAACAAATCGTTGGGTTATCGCATGAACTACGTCATGGAGATTTTTACGGCTTCGCCTTCACTCATCACCATGCGTGGGTTTGCAAAATATGAAGAGATGACTCCCAGCACATCCGACGAAAATCTCCTTTGGTCCAACAATCGGAAACGTGCTTACCGGGGTTCACTCAAACACTTTCTTGCTACTTTGTTTAAGACGAAGCGGTTGACTTCTTTATCAAACACGAATATGGTCGTCGATAACAACTTCCTGTTGCAGGCGGGCTTTCGCGTCTTTGAAGTCAAGGATCCCTGGCGCAGTCGTGATAAGGTCAACGTGGACAACCCTGAACATCTTCTGAAATCCACAGAGAGTACCGGCGAAAGCGCGCTCACTTTTCCGCATTATCTTATGGTGCATTATACGCGCGAAAAGCCGCCGAGAGACTACTACAATTTTGGCAGCCGTTTCGGTTTCCCGAATCAGGAGGTCTCCTTCATCACCCTGACACAAGACTCGATCGTCGTCGATAAGGCCGGCAATGTCTATGATGACAACGGCCTGCGGGTCGACGGGTATGGCATCCGGACGTACGGATATTGGAGCTGGGAACGAATGGCCGACCGCATGCCGTGGGATTATGCCCAATCTGTACGGGTTTCTCGCACCGCAGAAGCGACTAAATCGATTACGAATTAGACCATCTCTCTGCGCACACATGTAGTCTTGTTTCTTAGCATCATCGAGGAATTGAGACTCCTGGTTCTCACGCCGCATCAAACTACGTTTCGTCGCATCTCTTATCTCAAATCTCACTCACTTGCAAATCGCTCCGATATCTTTTTTTTTGTAAGGCAGGTCGCTCTGGCCAGGGGAGCGTTTTGCCATTGCTTTCGCCATCGCAGAGTCCTATCTTGTTAACGGAAGTAAGTCCATTCAATGTTAAATCTCATTTCAGAAGGGATTCCCCAAAAATGAGCCGCTTCATTATCTATTTTGCTCTCCTGGCTCCCCTGGCCGCTTTCGCCGATTCAAAATTTGAAACCCCCTTTGAGCGTTCGGGCGGAACGGAGACGGCCACTTACGCAGAAGGTATCGAACATTACCGTGCTCTGTCCGAGGCATTCCAGGAAATCCAAATGACTGAGCAGGGACCCACCGACTCTGGCAAACCGCTGCATCTCGTCCTTTACTCACCTGACGGTGACTTTGACGTAGCCAGCAATCGCGCTAAGGGTAGAACCGTGCTGCTCATCAACAACGCCATTCATCCGGGAGAGCCGGATGGCGTGGATGCCTCCATGATGTTTCTGCGGGACATCGCTGAGGGCAAGACCCTCAAGAACGAAAGGCGGCACCTGCTGCTGGCCGTCATTCCATTCTACAACATTGGCGGTGTCCTCAATCGCAACTCTATCACCCGCGTCAACCAGAACGGCCCGAAATCATATGGCTTCCGTGGCAATGCCAGAAATTACGACCTGAACCGTGACTTTATCAAAAGTGATACGCGCAACGCCCGCTCCTTTGCAGCTATCTTTCACAAACTTGACCCGGACGTTCTGGTCGACACCCATGTGAGCAACGGCGCCGACTACCCTTATGTCATCTCCATGGATTATCCGCAAAAGGACAAGCTCGGCGGTGTTTTAGGGCGTTTTCTAAATGAAACGATGATGCCCTACCTCTACGCCGAAATGAAAGCCGCAGCCTTTGAAATGACGCCTTATGTGAATGCATGGGGTGAAACCCCGGATAAGGGGTGGGTGCAGTTCATGGATTGGCCGCGTTATTCGTCCGGGTACGCGGCGCTGTTCCACACGATCGCGTTCATGAGTGAAACCCACATGCTCAAACCTTTTCAACAGCGGGTACACGCAACGTATGCCTTCCTCCAGACTGTTGTTCGTTTTCTCGGTCTGAAAGGCAACGAGCTATCGCAATTGCGTGCCCAAACCAAAGGTGCCGTTGAAACCCAGCAAGAGTTTGCTGTCAGTTGGAAACCAGATAAAGAACGGCCGACTCAACTGGACTGGAAAGGGTACGAACCGGAAATGCTCGACAGCAAAGTGACCGTTGGACAAAGGCTGTACTATAATCGGACCAAACCCTTCGAAAAGAAGGTGCCCTACTACGACAATTTCATTCCCGACATCGTGGTGAATAAACCAAAGGCCTATCTATTTTCACAGGCGTGGCAAAATGTCGCTGAATTGATGCAGCTTAACGGTGTGCATGTGAAGCAGATGCCTGCGGACACTGTCCTTGAGGTCGAAGTCTTGCACATTGAAGATTACGACACCCGCAAGGACGCCTATGAGGGCCACTACGCGCACAGCAATGCCAACCTCACAACCGAGCTGGAAGAAGTACGCTTTCGGGCAGGAGATTATCGCATCGATGTAGACCAGGAGGCCAACCGCTACATTGTCGAAACGCTCGAACCGCAGGCTTTTGACTCTTTCTTCAACTGGAACTTCTTCGACACTGTGTTGCAGAGGAAGGAGTACTTCTCCCCCTACGTATTCGAGGATCTCGCTGAGGAGCTGTTGCGCACCCATCCGGACTTGCGCGGAAAACTTGCCCAGAAAAGTCAGGCGGATGAGGCGTTTGCAAAAAATCGCCGCGCCCAGTTGGATTTCATCTACCGAAATTCACCACATGCCGAACCTGAATACTTGCGCTACCCCGTCTTTCGGCTCTTGCCATGACCACTGGTCGAGTCGCGGTGCTTTTATGTCTGCCAAAATCACTACTTCAGGCAAGGATAAAACAGCAATGCTGGATTCGCACCCTCCTACCTTGCTTGACATTTGGCCTGTAATTGTGTTCCTTTGACGAGGAGGAACGGCTCAATCATGTCCGACAACGAAACGACCTTGTCTGGCTCCACGCAAGAATCCGTTTCACAAAACCATCCTGCGCAAAGCTTCGAGATTACAGCGGAATTCGAACGCTTCGACCAGAAAAATGACATCTTTCGCCGGTCGTGGTGGGATACGGCCATCAAGAGTGCTAAGACGCAGCGATTCTATAAAACGTATCGCGAACCGCTAAAGTCCTGGCGCAATGTAGATGGTTTCACTCAAAAAGACTACGCTTTACGCAATGCCTCCTGGCATGTGAGCGATATTTTCACTGAGCTGAAAATGGCGGAGGACCGCCGTGAGGGCTTTTCGGATGCTTTCACGCTGCAGCTCGAACCTGCCCAGGAGAAAATCGCCTTCCCTGATGAAACCGCTGCAGCGACCGAGATCAAACGCATCGCGCTCGGTTTTGGTGCGGACCTCGTGGGCATCACCTACCTCGATATGCGCTGGCTTTACACGCAAAAGTTCAGCGATCTCAGTTGTACAGCGCGACCGAACGACATCCCAGAAGAGTTGCAGTACGTTATCGTTACCGCGCAAGCCATGGACTATGACCTGATCAGGACGGTGCCCTCGGCTTTGAGTGGAGCGGCAACCGGGTTGGGGTATTCCCACGATGCGCTGGTGGTGCTTTCGGTCGCACAATATATCCGCAATCTCGGCTACAACGCGGTCGCCAGTATGAATGATTCGGCGCTTGCCATCCCTTTGGCGATCCAGGCCGGTCTCGGTGAATACGGCCGGTTGGGACTTCTGATCACCAAAGAATTCGGGCCGCGTGTCAGGCTGGGAAAGGTTTTCACCGACCTGCCTCTGGCACTCGATTCTCCCATACGATTCGGGGTGAAAGAATTCTGCAATTCATGTGACCGCTGCGTCACCGCCTGCCCGGTCGAGGCGATTCCACGCGCCCGGCCATCGACTGAGGTCTACAATAAGAGCAACATTAAAGGCATCCGCAAGTGGAGCGTCGACGCCGAAAAATGTTTTGGATTCTGGGTTGCACAGAACACCGATTGCTCAATCTGTATCCGTGTCTGTCCTTACAACAAGGACTTTTCCAAGTGGTGGGCACGCCTCGGCCGATGGCTGGCGGGCACGCCGCTGCGATCATTCATGTTGTGGCTCGACCGTGGTCTCGGGTTCGGCCAGCGGATGCGCCCAAAGAAGTGGTGGCGCTCCAGGACAGCCTCACCTATCTAATGTCGGTCGGATAACCGCTGCTTTAACCTGGCCTTGGCGCCGGTTGGCAAATCTCGCCGGGCGCAGCGATATTCATTGCAACATTCGCCAGAGTTGTTACCTTGTGGCCTGGAATAAACAGTTCACCTCCCCGCTCCAATCCAACTACTCAACAAACTGCAGGAGATCAAAATGAGTGCACGTAGCAGATTCGCTTTGGCCAGCCTGGTTCTGGCGGCACAACTCATATATCAGACGCTGCCGGCCCAGGAGGCCCATCGCGTCGCGATCAAATGCGATCGGCTCATCGATGGCCGTCAAGACAAGACTGTGGAACAGGCCGTGATCATCGTTAGCGATGGCAAGATCGAAGCTGTCGGCTCGAATCTGGCCATCCCGAAAGATGCGCGCGTTATCGATCTGACCGGCTACACCGTTCTGCCGGGACTCATCGATACGCACAGTCACATTCTTCTCACGCCGGAGAATCCACTGGGGAGCCCGGTGCTTTACAAATCCATTCCTTTCCGCACGATCGAAGGTGTACGGGCCGCGCGGCTCAACCTGGAAGCCGGTTTCACCACCTTGCGCGACGTCGATTCGGAAGGAGCCAACTTCGCCGATGTGGCCGTGCGGGATGCGATCAAACAAGGTCTCATTGACGGGCCCCGGTTGCAGGTTTCCACGATGGCAATTTCGATCACGGGTGGACACATGAACCTGACCGGCCTCGCGCCACATATCGACGTGCCACA
>Ga0114931_10003199_pt1 | contig 20762 bp, 17 predicted proteins | sample 2SBtaG_FD_89579 | JGI IMG/M metagenome (GOLD analysis project Ga0114931, IMG submission 89579) | Deep subsurface microbial communities from Kolumbo volcano to uncover new lineages of life (NeLLi) - 2SBTROV14_V59a metaG | ecosystem: Environmental > Aquatic > Marine > Volcanic | place: Kolumbo...
AAGGAAGGCAAACGCCATTTACAACAAAAGCAAATTTCTGGAAGTTACGATACAGGAGAAGATGATGACCACAGCGTATGCATATGCGGTTTCTGAAGAGAATGCGAGTGCGGGAATTGTCGCAACAGCTCCAACATGTGGAGCTTGTGGAGTTGTCCCTGCAGTTCTCAGGTTCATGGAGGAGAAGATGCATCCTGAGAGGGATGATATTCTTCACGCACTTGCAACAGCAGGGATGTTTGGTAATTTGATCAAGACCAATGCGTCGATTTCAGGGGCATATGTTGGTTGTCAAGGGGAGGTAGGTGCAGCGTGCGCCATGGCCGCTGCGGCAGCTTGTCAGATCATAGGAGGTACTCCTCGCCAAATTGAGTACGCTGCAGAGATGGGACTAGAGCACCACCTGGGGCTCACCTGCGATCCTGTCTACGGACTTGTGCAGATACCGTGTATCGAGAGGAATGCCCATGCTGCACTTCGTGCAATTGATTGTGCATATATAGCCATCTTCTCAGATGGTGATCATCACATCTCCTTCGATGACGTAGTACAAGTCATGCTAGAGACGGGAATGGAGATGTCCAAAGACTTCAAAGAGACCTCGGAAGGCGGACTTGCCAAGGTATATGCTCACCGTTTTGAGATGATGGGAGAGGCGGAGTGAAAGTTGAGGAAGGAGAGGGAAAGGGAGCATGAAGGGGGGGTGACATGAAGGAAAGTGACCTAAGGGAAGCATCTGTACCTCATTGTAGCACACCAATGAATGATTAAAAGACCATATTCCACATGAGACAAACAAATCGGAGATAGGTATGGGACTAAGAAATGCAATAATGAGGAATGTCAAGGGTCTGGTAATCAGTCCCAGTTGCGGAGCGGATGTTTAGGTAGATACTAATACTATTTTTGAATGCAAATAAAGGAGTGGAGAGATTTGGAAGAACCGAATTACTATTTATGTAATTTGAGTTGATTTGAGTGAGCTTTGAGATGTTTTGTATGCAATGAGAGGATGTCTGTCAGCTTGATATCACCCAATTCAGAGTGAGTTGCCTTTCGTTCAAAGTCATCTTCGGAAGTCCCACGTAGCAGGTAGATAATTCTGGTATTGAGCTCAAGGAATAGCATTTTTGCGTGGAGAGAGGTATCCACATCCCTGTAAAATTCCTCTTCGGCCCACTTATCCTGATCCCAAGACTGGAGCAGTGGATTATCTTCTGTCAGGATTCTTCTGACGCGAAGATATATTACAAGGGAGGCGTCAGCTAGGTGATGTATCACCTGTAGAGGTGACCATCCACCTTCTTTCAGGGGTTTAGAAAGTCTGCTTTCAAAACGTGTGAGATCATTTGCAATCGAGCTCATTAATTCTTGTATTTCGCTGGTGAACAATTTGGAATACATCTAATTAGCTCATATCGAGGAACTATTAATGTTTTACAATCTCTGGTTAATATTTCCATGTGCATTAATGGTAAAAATATATCTCTTGGAAAATATCTCTTGATTCGAGCGGATATTTAGAGGAATAGTCTACACGTAATTCTTCATAGAGATTACTGATAGGAAGTAAAGCAAGCATATCAGAAGAGACCTCAGCGTCTTCGAGGGAATTAGCAACAACCATGGAGGGGATCATCATGAATATTATCCATACAAAAGACGATTCTCACTTGTGAGCTTTCGCAGATGGTAAATCTCTGAGCAGATATATTTCCTGCACAATTAATGAGATAAGAGTAATCCAGAGTCTTCTGAAGATCAGTAGTTCCGAATAAACAGTAGAGAAAATGGTACGCAAATATCCTAGAACAATCTACCAATCGAATAGAATTACGTATTTGTACTATTATGAATAAGACTCTCTATCAGCTTATATTTTTATATTACGATAATTCATCTGATCTAATGAAAGAGATCAAAGTACTATTATTAATTACCACAATGTTGGTAAGCGGGTCATTCTTGATCCAGACTGCAACATCTTCAGAAAGTCCTAGGGATCAGCAGAAATTCCCTCTTTCTCCAAATGCACTAGCAGGAACTGAACCGTTAGTAACGAATGTGATCAGAAATGCAAATTTTACCGAGAAGAGTTCTAATGGTGCACCGTCTTATTTCTTATCCTCGGGAACACCAGAGTCGTCAATCGATGATGCATATACAGGTGACTCTCATGGAGGATCGAAATCCTATAAGATACAGGAAATTGGGAGACAATTTGGAGGAACCTTTAGTACAGCTCACTATCTTTCAGGGATTTACCTGGATGAGAATGTAATTATGGACTTCTGGTTCAAACAAAGTAATCCCTATTACGCTGACGGTGCATCTATTAACCTCAGATCCTTTTATCGAGCAACGAATGGAACTTACTATTATGTGTACTATTATCTTTCATACAAATATACTGTCACCAACTCCAGCAATTATGCGTATATCAATGGAAATTCAACTATGAACACTTGGAATAATCTTCACCTGAATATGACATCAATATTTGAGAGTAGCTTTGGCGGACCACTTAGCACCGTATACTTCTCTAATTTTGTGTTTTCTCTGAACGTAGGAGGTGGTGATCTTCCACTTGAATTACTGATTGATGACTTCTCTCTTAAAAATGGAACAAATTATGAGTATGAGCCGAAGGGAGACATGGAAACACCAATTCCTTGGTCTTCATCACCTTCAAGCCCTGGATACATTACTACATCAGATATTGACGGGAGGAAAGATGTTGCCATAATGAATTCCACTAATTCAGGTGAGAGTCAATTTTCTACTACGTTCTTCCACCCGAATTTCGACGGTTACAATCCAATACTACAAGTTTCACCATCTCTCCCAGTCTTATCCTTGGACTATAAAATTGACAACACTACGTTAGTAAGTGACTACACAGATTACATTCAAATGAGTTTCAATAATGCTAGCACGAACATTCAGGTGTTTATTTACTTTGATACCTCGTATCCACTGATCATCAATACTACATCTGCGTCATCCAGCAGATACTATTTTATGCTGGATCCAGGATATATTCCGGGTACATGGAATACTGTGGAAATTAATATTCCTCAATTATTGGACTCTCTCAACTTCACTGATGTATTCATAACTCAGATTTCATTTCAGAATATCCTTAATTCTGTGAATCAATCAGATATCCTCATGATTGACAATTTGAAATTAATGGATATCCCAATAGGTGACGGAGATTTCGAGTATGGCATCTACGATTCAGGAATGGCACTTCAATCATGGAATCCAACTGGCAGTGCTACAATTAATCGGAGTAGTGTAGCTAGGTCCGGGAACTATGCAGCAGAAGTCAACGTTTCGAATAACTATGAATATTTGAGGAAAAATATTTTTCTACCTGTAGAGTCAAGAACCTACATAGATTTCTGGTGGATGTTAGAAAACTTGGATGCTTCAGCATCCAATAAAATGGAATTGAATTTACTAATTGATTCTAAGACAATATCGTACGAATTTGGAGTACAAAAGAATAGTACAGATTACACCAATTCATCCTCAATTGCCTACTACCTTATGGGAGAGTTTCCTTCGGAAGGAGTATGGAACTATGTGTATAGAGATATCCACAAGGATACAATAGCGGCATTTGGTCAAGGTAATTGGAATATTACATACATTAGCTTTTACTTCATAAGTGATACTTCAGGGACTACGACATTCAGAGTGGACGATATCGGTATGTTCAGAGATAGCGCAGCACCTGAAGTCAACAACTTCACGATGGAGAATACTCCACTCTACTACACAAATACCACCTTTTCATTCACAGTAACAGACAATCTAGGAGAATTTCAGACACCAGTTGCACACTACAGAATCGATGGAGGATCATGGATAGATGTGAATACTACGTTAATTGACACAAAGTATTCATTCACCATTCCATCCCAGAATTATGGACAGTTGGTGGAGTACTACATTACTCTAGCAGACGTTTCAGGGAATGTAGGCACCTACCCAAGCGGATCATACCTCTCGTACACTGTTGGTGATGATATTGGCCCTACCATATCCCTGTCAACAGTAGCAAATAATAGTAGGGTGACTGGAAATCTATCAGTCACCGTAACAGCAACCGATGAAGGATCTTCTGTTAGTCAACTGAGATATTTCATTGATAACGAGTCAGTAGGGAACAGTACTGGTGCATCCGTAGCATTCTCGATAAATACAAGAGAATTCAGCAATGGGATGCATCTTCTAAGAGCAGAGGCAACAGACGCAGCTGGAAACACAGGGTACTCGAAGGAATTGTACTTCACAGTTATGAATGACAAGAGTCCTCCAGAACTTTCTGACATCTTCCTTGTTGGGGATCAGGTGGATACAAATGTGACTGCATCAATCTCTGTAACTGACGAGAGCGGAGTAGCTGATGTCCTACTCTACTACAGAGTTGACGGAGGTGCATGGACAAAGGTCCAAACGGAAACTCATGGTTCTCTCTATACCGCTAATATGCCCGCCATTGGCAAGGGACAGAAAATGGAATACTATGTAGTTGCAACCGATACATTTGGACAAAGTGCTTCCAAAGGAACAGAGAATAATCCACTTTCATACTCCTTCCCAGTAGATTCTTCAACGAATACAACAGAAGATGCAATTTCCTCGATAATCAATCAGGCTACAGAGATCTATGACAGCTATACCTTCCTGTTCGGCATGGGAGCAACAGTCTTGGCATACGTCTTGTTAAAGCTTCTAGCGAGAAGATTCAGGAAGAAACCAGCCAGTTCCTAAGTGCTACAACTATATTCTTGATTTAGACAACTGTATTATACAACCGTATTCTTAATTTAGAAACTCTATTCTTGATTTCTATAACTCTATTTTTGATTTAGACAACTCTATCCATAATTTATTCCTAATGGACATTCAATGATTTTCAGTGATTTTCAATTGAATCTTATTTGGTTCTCGATTAATTCTTAGATGAGTTTTTTAGATGTATGAGAAATCCGATTGCTACTCGTAAGATGCAGAAAGCATACAAGGATTTGAATCTTGGAGAAGCTCCAATCCCACGACTTTTTCCAATGTAAGCTCTTTTTCTTGTTTGGTGACGACAGGAGTGTCTATACGTTCGTTGTGATATTTGACTACCTTACCTTTTGAGATTCTGTCAGAAACAAAGCTCGCATGATTCTCCAGCCTGGACTCTCTAGTTTGTTGAAGGCGAGGAATTGAAGAAAGGAGTCGATCAATTGTGAGACCAATTATGTCCCGATCCAACTCGATACCTATGCTGGATCTTGCAGATGCAATTGATGCAAGAGAGGTTGTGCCAGTCCCTACAAATGGATCGAGGATGACATCACCCTTGACTGAAAACATCTGGATCAACCTGTATGCAATTTCAAATGGGTATGCAGCAGACCTCTTTCGCCCTCCCTTTTCAAGAGCCTGCTGAGTCCCGACAAGATTCCAGAGATCAGAAAACCATGTATTTCTCTCCTCCCAGAAGTACGCACTCGATCTTCTAATTCGCTTCTTATCCTCCAGATCTTCTCGTAATCCACCCTTTCTGAATATTAAGATGTACTCATGCTCTTGGGTCACATAGGCGTTGGGAGGGAGCATTCCCGAACCCATGAATTTATTCGGTGCAGTCGATTGTTTTCTCCAGATGATTTCTGGAAGAACAGAGTATCCAAGCTCGATAAATTTCTGAGTGATCCTCACATTTGAGGGGTACATTCGGAAAGATCCATTGAGTGATCGAGTGGCGTTTCCAATATTGATGCAGACGATACCTCCTCCTATAAGTACCCTGTCAATTCCTTCCCAGACTTTATCCAGCTCCATGTGCATTAATTCAAACGCCTCCGAAGGAAGAGCGAGATCAATGTCCGGATTCATCAATTGAAATATCGAATCCCGCATTTCTATCATAGGGTAAGGAGGAGAGGTGACAACCAAGTGGACTTTTTCGATATCTAATTCAGATAAACTCCTCGAATCAGAGTGAAATATGGTGTGCACCGTCTTCACAACTCTGATAAGAAACTACAGAATAAAATCATTGCCAAGGAGATTCCTACCACAGTCCGTATAAAATGAGGAGGTGAGTTCACATGTGATTGAGCTCTTACTGATAGGACTTGGAGGATTCATCGGTGCTATCCTTAGGTACGCTATTGGCGGATGGGTGCAGACCAGCTTTCCAGATTTCCCAGCAGGTACTCTGGCAGTGAATCTCATCGGTTCGTACCTCATCAGTGTCATCATGTTCGGTGTTGAGGACAGAAACCTCTTCACTCCTAACTGGAGGATATTTCTTGCAATTGGATTGATGGGGTCATTTACCACGATGTCCACCTTCAATTTCGAGACTTTCAAATTAGCACAAAATGGTCAATTTATTTACGCAGGACTGAATATTATCGCCAACGTTTTTCTTGGACTGTTTGCAATCTATCTCGGTCGAGTGACTATACTAGCGGTGAGATGATGGAGAACAAGCAAGGAAAACTTCTCAAGATATACATGGGAGAATCAGACAAATACGGTGGGAAACCACTCTACAAATACATACTAGAGCTTATTAAGAAGGAGGGAGTCGCTGGAGCTACCATCTTCAGAGGGATGGAAGGATTTGGAAGGACCAGTGTGATTCACAGTACATCTATCTTGAGATTCTCATCTGATCTTCCAATTCTCATCGAGATGGTAGATTTGCAAGAGAAAATTGATTATGTGAAAGAGCTGATTTTAAAAGTAATGCACGATGAGAAGCTCACCGGAGGTCTAATCACGGAGGAGAAGGTAAACATTCTCTTTTACAAGGGTCATAATTCTTCTTGAGTCAAAGTTCATTCTCACGCCCAATAGATTCTGAATGAGATCCTGTATCAACAAGGGATAGCGCTATAATGGAAGAGACTGAGAAAGTGAGAGCGATGGGGATCATGAGAGTTGCATTCACCTGGCGAAGCGATCCAGCGATAATATTTCCAGTGAAGATCGATAGTCCGAAGATTCCGTGGAAAATTCCATAACCTGATGGCTTGAAATCTTCCTTGATATACTTGTCAGGAAGTGCACGGAGATTTCCCTCGTTAAATCCGTATGCAACGCCGTAGAAGGTAAAAGCAAGGATCATTCCAATGAACCCACCACCGATCATGAATACCAAGAGACTCATGGCATAAATAAAGAAACCAATCCTAAGGGCATGTATTTTCCCAATATAGTCTGAAAGGGAACCCGCTCCATAGGAGGTAAGTGCATAGATGAGATTGAAATAGATATAGAAGAGAATCCCGATCTCTACAGGTGGTAATCCAAGGCCTAGGATATCGATTTTCCACGACAGAAGGATGAAGAACATGTATGAGACCAGGGAGAGCCCGTGGAGACTGGTGACCAAAGTTACATTCCAATAACCATCCTTCTTACCTTCTTTCAGGAATTCACTTAATCCATGAGTGATCTTTGTATCAGAGGAAGATTCCTTGACCTTGACAAACAATATCGGGATCAATGTCAGGAATCCAAGAATACCACTCAAGACAATGATCTGGCGATATGAAAAGAAAAAGAGTGAAACTAGGATTAGTGCGAGGAAAGATCCAATAAAAGCACCTAATGAATCCATTGCTCTGTGAAATCCAAAATTTCTACCGATGAATCTCTCTTCAGAACTTTCTGCGATTAAGGCATCACGTGGTGCAGTACGGATACCCTTCCCGAATCTCTCGAAGAGTCGATAAACAAGTAAAACAGGCCAGGACAATGCTGTTGCCATCAAAAGTTTGAAGACTGCAGGCAGTCCATAACCCCAGTAGATATATCTCTTGCGAGCTGCTTTGAGCTTATCTGCAAGCAACCCGAAATACGCTTTCAGAAATGAGACGAATCCATCAGTTACTCCAGCGATAACACCAATAGCCAGACTTTTTCCACCGATCTCAAGGATGAAGAACGGGAGAATAGCAAAGTACAATTCTGAACTCATATCGGAGAGGAGGCTCACTACCCCCAACAAGATTACATTCCTTGATATTTTAACAATCCGCGATGACACATTCATATGAGAGTGCAAATTATAAAAGAATGCTGAGATTCAGGCAGGAAATTTTAGTATTTAATCAAATAGTACACTAGTCGAGGAGTTGATGAGTAGTGGTGGTCAATATCCACCCAGCATCATCAATCATCATTGGGAAATTCTTTCACCTCGTCTTAGGTTAGATCTATGGAGGATTCATTCATGTGTAATCCTCTTGCAATCATTCCTTATCTGATTACTATTATCGTATTCTGGACAATTCTTCTGCACTTCTGAAGAAAATTGAATTCGGGTACTTCTTGGAATGGTTCTTCGTGAAGTTCGCTGTTCAGAAAGGTAAAATGCAACAGAGGAAATCGTTACCAGATCTTCATCAATCCTCTCGGTAATGAGGATGAGAAAAGCTCGAACTTATGCTGATTGTATCATTGGATTTCCACTTAGATTTGTCTCATGATATGATCAATGCGCATGGACTGAGAATAGAGGAACACAACTTCATTTGCCAGATAGTTAGAAATTAATAATTTCATTATTTCCTGAATTCCAAGGATGAAGCCATTAAAGGATACTTATGCCATTTGCCTCTAATTTTTGAAATATTTGGGACGCAAATGTGATGATGCCATATACATCACGGTAGTGGATTGCATTCTCCCTACCCCACAATTTGATCCCCACGTAAAGCACATCACTTTTGATTCCAAGGAGTGTAAATATGAGGACAAAACCATGACTCAAATACTTAATCTCGGTCTCTTCGAATATCCGAAATAGCTCTTGGACTAGCCCCTCATGGTTCTTCATCCTTAAACTAATAGGAGGGAGGAGCTGAGTGGTGTGTGGTAAGAAGGCTGGAGTGATCTGCAGCAATCGTTTTTTCTTCGTGCTACCGTACTGGGGGAATAAGTAGTTTTGACCAATTGGGAGGAAGCCAACTGAATCAAAGGCTCTCTGAAATATCAGGATATCTGACGGAAGAAAGATTTTGACAGTATCTTCGGAAAGATTACGGTAGTGAGGTAGGAATCTCATAATTATCTCATCGGAAAAAATACTCACAATCTCACCATTGATTCTGTTCAGGATATCATTTTCAATCAAAAAGAATTCAGAGAGTGAGAATTTGTGCCAATAGTGAATAGAAATCGCCTTTGCACTCTCCCTATCGAAGAAATCTGCTCGTGCACCGAATTGTTCCCACCATTCCTCAGTAACTTTTTGAGTGATTCGGGGATACTTGTTCTTGTGCTTCACCTTATAGTAGCTTAGAGGGTATCCACCTTCAATTGATTTCAATTGTCGTCCGACAATATATCCTTTTGGATTCTGAAGGACATCAGGAGGGATCTCACCGAATTTCTGTAGATCCCACAAATTAGAGTCCATATTTTCTTCATTTGGAAGCCTCTCAATTAGATTCGATTGAATTGTTAGGATAAACGACAATATCGAATTCTCATAAGCATTGATAGTTGAGGGCAGGAGTTCAGTTTCCAAGATATAAGGAATTTGCTCAAATGGCAGTACCTCTTCGAGGGGAATATCGCTGAGAATCGCAGATGCAGCAGTAGAACATATTTCTTGGAAGAAGTTGACTATGAAAAAGTGATTCCGGATCTCTTCCATAGGAGGGGAAATCAGTGTTTGGAGAATAGAGTATCCACTAGGAATCTGGAAATGCTTGATCAGACCAGACTTCTGGATTGCATCGAAGCAGAGAAGCATGGACTGGTAATAATACTCAGCAGATACGGACAAGTGCTCGATTAATCCAGGAGCAATTGTAAAACTGAAGAGAATGTCCAGCAGTGCAATTACCTTCAGTAGATTATCTAACTCATTCCCAGAATTAAGAGGTACATTGAAACTCATATCCATCTCCTTCTCCAGTTCTGCTTCCATCTCAGAGCTGAATTTTAGAGGGAGTAATGAGCTCTTAATTGACAGGTCTACCTTCTGAAAGTCAAAGGGAAGTGAAAAGTACCCCTGATCTTCAGGAATAGCATCATAATCTAGTGGCTCTTCTTCCTCCTCTTACAAAATCGATGGAATTGGTTCTACTTCTCCAAATATAGGACGATAGATATCAAATGGCTCAGGAAGATTCTCTAGACGACCATGGATCTCGACCTCTATGGGCTCTTGGGGTAGTGGAGGAGATCTCGGAACAACGATTAAATCCTCCAGACTCCCCTTCTCAACTCTATTGTCGACATCTGAGGACACTGAATTCGTAGTTGTCATTCGATGCAAGTTACTCAAGGTCTGGAAGATGCTCTCTTCACCTTCAGGATCTGCTTTACTCATTTCCTCACTCGGTTCTTTTTCCTCCTTCTTGACTTCTTGCGGAGGGATATCAGATCGTCCTATTGGAATATTGAGAAGATCAGTGCCACCGAATGCAACCTCAGCGTATTCCTTAGTCTTGTTGACAAACCTCTCAATGGACTCTTCCAACAGAGGATTTGTTTCTGCCTGCTTCGTTACCTCATTTATCATTGAATTAAGCTCATTCAGTGTTGGAGGGGCCTGACTCCCTCCAAAGTAAGCATCTAAATTTAGACCTTCATTGGCTAGTTGAGTAGAATCAGCTATTCTTTTCAAATCAGAGGCAATATCTCGGAGCTTCAGTTTGTGCTTAACTCTCGCCTTTCTAAGGTATTCCTGAGACTGTCTGTTACCAATAACTCGCTTCAACTGACTTTGAGAGATGAGAGTTTCCTTGTACCTTGTGGGAAGTGTAAGTTTCATCATGAGAGATATACTTTCAGCATGCTGGGCTCGGTAAACCTTGCTGCTCTTTAATGCTAACAAAAATGGGTTGAGGTTGATCTCTTTCTTGATCTTCTTTCTTTTTTCCTCGTACTGCTTGTAAATCATTCGCTCATCGGTGTCAAATGGGATTCGTGTACGTGAGAAGACTAGATCATCCACAGTCTAATTGAAGTCAATGAGGTTGATAAATCTTCTCTCGAGCTTCTCTCAAATTCTGCCAAGCATCTCTATCACAATGCTCTGACCTTCAACAAGTATGTGAGATCTACATCATCAGGAATATGACTACCCGTCACGGTAGGTGCAATGAGAAATATCTGCGGTTTGATTATGACCTCACCATCTCTCTCTTTCTGTATCGCCTCTATCTTCTCAAGAACTCGGATTACCATCCTGAGAGCATGACTACGATTCTCCTCATCCAATCGCTGTGAAAACTCATCTATGATATGGATGGGAGAATTTAGGTGAAGTGTGTGGAGGGAGAGGAAGAGGGAAAGAGTTATCAGGGATCGCTCTCCACCAGAACTAGTCTGAAATCGTTTCCAGGGTTTCACGCCGTCTGAGAAGAGGATATCCAAACCAACCTTTTTGAAATTCAGGGAGTTCTTCACTCCGATCTTGAGAGTGAGACGGGGTGAGAGCAGATGGTTAGCAGTATCTTGTATTGACTGGGCAGTCTGCTTTATTGTGGAGATCCAATTGTCTCGCTGTTCTTCGAGAAGACCGACTGTCTCTTCCAATGTGCTCTCAAGATCATCCTTGGATCTGTCGAGCTCCTCGATCATTGCATGGAGACGATGGTACTCATGGACAACATCCTTGGTCGCCTTAATGTAACTTATCCTTGACTGAATCTCAAGTATTCCTCCCCTTATTTCTGAGGGACTTGGCATGAGTTCAGGACGATCTTCTGGGAGTGTAGATTCGAGTTCAGAAATCTGCTGCTCTAAATCAACCAAGTTATGCTCAAGCATCTTGTACTCCTCATTTGCAACAGCAATCTGCTGCTCCAACTGTTCGATCTTGGATTCGATTAATATCAGCTCTCGAGCTAGATCCTTCATTGCCTCCTCATACTCTTCTTGTTGAGCTACAAGCATATTTAATTCTGAGATATATTCATCCTTGGAGAGGGAGGATAACTCCTCCTCGGCACTAAGTTTCTTGGACGTAGATTCCTGTATCTTGTTTTCAATTCCAGACAATTCCTTCTCCAAGCTCTGAATATCGATTACCAGTCTTTTAGGATTCAATTGCAGGACTCTCTGGATCTCAGAGTTAATTTTCGACCAAGCTGACGTTAAGCGTATCTGCTCAGAGGCCAGTGCATTCACGCTCTCTAACTGAGCTTGTCTCTGGAGCCGTAATGCTGGAAGTTCATCCCAGAGTTCTTGTTTCTTATCCTCCAGCTGGGTGATTTTACTCATATCTACCTGCTTGCTACCAAGTGACAATGAGTGCTTTACATTGGTCTTGAAGATTCCATCGGATTTGAAGACCGAAGGACGAGGGGTAATGACATCACATCTCAACCGACGAGCAATAGCAACAAGTGTATTGTAGTGGACTCCCTCTTTGACGAAGACAGACTTGACTTTACCGTAGATAAAGCTCTTGATTCTCTCATCATCTATCTCAACTACCTCGTCCAATGTAGCTTCTACAACAGCTCTAAGCTCCAATGGTAATTTGTCGATATCATCGCGAGTCACCTTAGGACTGGAGATCTTAGAGGTAGGAACTGGAGCAGCAGACAGTCTGAATCTCCCATTCTCCATAACCAGACGAAGCTTATTGAGCGTCTCGCCACCCTCTGCAAGGAGATAGGACTTGTACTCACCCAGTGCATAATTCACTGCACCTTGGAACTTCTTACCGGTAGGAGTAAGAAAGATCTCTCGGAAGAGGGGTTGGGTGACATGTGAACTCCATTCCTTCACTGATATCATTGAGCTGAGTCTCAACGCCTCTCTCTCATTCGCCCAAATATTATCCCCCTGCGTTATCGTCACCCCAGTTTGCTTCTCAAGATCTGCATTGATCTTCTCTATATCCAAGTTCCTCTTCTTAATCTGGCTGTCAATTAGCCTAAGATCCTTCTCCCCCTTCTCCTTCCTCCGAATGAGATCATCCATCTCTTTCTTCAGACTCTCACGCTCAGAATTGAGCATGGTAAGTGCTTCTTCATAGACTGAGTTTTCCAAGATCACCTCATTTTCCAGACTTTCTCGGTACTCATTCTGTAGATGTTCCAACTCCAGTTGTACATCAGAGGATTGTGACTTCAGGACGCTCAATTCACCTTCGATAGAAGAAATGACCTGCTTGTACTCCATGAGCTTGCGGGTCACACCATCAATCTTCCTCTTGACTCTTATCTGGGCACTATCATTGTCCTCAATTAATATCTCTAAGCGTCTTTTGTCCTTGATGAATCGATTGAACTCCTCCTGATTCTCGAGGTGTTTTAACTGCAGTGCATCCAAATTATTGGCTTTGACGAGAAATTCTTTCTCGATCTGAAACTGCTGCTCCTCAAGCTCCAAGAGTTTTATCCATTTCTGCAGATCCAATAATTCTTCCAACTGTTGCATGAGAGCTTCCTTTCGCTCATAGTCAAGTTTTTTCTCTTCTGCTACTTTCAGCTCTCGCTCGAGATTTCCTCTCTTGAACTGCAACTCGGGTAATTTTTTCTGCAAACTCCTCGTCTTTCCCTGAAGGATCTCGATCTTCTCACGGATCTCTGCAAGGCTTAGTGGCGAGAACAACTGATTGAACATCTCGTGGGGAGAGCCGCTCATGAAGAGATCAACAGTATTCTTCTTGGTATAGTAGATATCATCCTGCATGTCAATTTTGAATGAGCCAGAAGTGAAAAGTTTCTGAATCTGAGTCCGATTCAATCTCCCCTTACCATTCACACTCCAACTTGGACCACTCTGCCTGAGAGTGAGTTTCACAGTCAGATCATTCCCATTGATATCGGGATCATGCACAAGTAAAGATTTGCCAGAGGAGTCTTTTATATTGTTTAATCGTATCTCTACCTCTGCTGTGTCGTACCCATCTGGAATGTACTCCTTCATCTCCTTAAGATGATGGAAACGATCGCTATTCCCACCGAGGACAAGACTGAGTGCGTCTGCTATTGTCGTCTTACCAACTCCATTGGCACCGACTATGAGATTGATAGATTTGAGATCCTCGAGGAGAAATTTCTCATGAATTCCAAAATTACGTAGTTTGAGGGACTCAATGACATAGCGAACTTTAATCACCTTGCCGGTAGTAGGGTTCCAATAACCTGCTAAGCTCTGCCAAGTCAATGTCATCTGAACTCAGCGAGAGCTCCACCTCCCCTCTATTCACAACTTCAAGCTGCCTCAGTATCAGATCTGTCGAGAATCTCTCCAATTTATCCTTCTCGTATTCAAGAAGAGCTAAGGTGAGAATCTGCGTAAACTGACCGACTTGATATCCGTCCGTAGCCATAACTATCGCAGATATATCCCAAGAGACATCCCCCACTGACTCTGAAATACGATCCTGCAGATCAGACCAGATGAGACGTCGGACTTCAGGACTGGACACATCTAACCTCACACTGAGGAAGCGAGCTCTGAGACTGCTGTCTATTATCTCAGGTTTACTGGTCTCAGCTGTGATTATCAATTTGTCATTCCTGCCTGCCAAATCGCCGAGTTCCGAGATGAAGACGCTTACCATCCGCTTGAATTCACCACTGTCAGATGGATCCAACTGCTCCCATCCAAGAAATTCCAGGTGTTCGAAGTGAATGATTACTGGATCATCTGCCGAGATTTTTCTGACCAGCTGGAAGAGGTCAACAACCTTCTGAGCAGTTCCCTCAAAAGATCCAGTGAGAAGTTTGGATACTTGGACTACATAGAGTTTTAAGCCATTCTGATTGGCAAAAGCTTTGAGAAAGCTGGATTTACCCGACAGTGCAGGTCCAGAGAAGAGGATCAAACGACGGAGAGAAGAACCAACATCGAGCAATTTCTCGTCAAGCGAGTGAATCACACGCTCGAGAAGGTGCTTCTGCTGAGGAAAATGACTGAAATCGTCCCATACATAGTCAGGAGTACCATCACCAGAGTAATCGAGTACCAGTCCATAGTCCCATCCTTCCATCTCTTTACCTTCTGTATATCTTTCACCCGAACTTCTACAAAATGTTTGTTATTCTGTGGAGGTGCGTTCACTTAATTAAGAAGGAAATCAATGAAGTAGTGTGGAGAAGGCACTCGTTGAGAATATAATGCCACTCTTCTTCAGTGAGAGAACAAGGAGAGACACACAGGGTCGTGTAATAGACGTAAGGAGAGGTGTGTCACTCAGGGATCTCACCAAAATCTTCAGAAATACGAGGGCATTCATGGCATTTCTCCTCACTGCTATGAGACGTCTAAAGAAAGTGGGATTCACTCTGAAGGTCTACCAGATAGATGAATGGTTCGTCACTGCAGTTCCATTGCACAAACTTCCCTCACCATTGACTGACGAGGAAGCATTTGTCCTTGCTCTCATAGTCACCCTTGCTGAAAGTGCCGACCTGACTGTCAGGACTGTGGAGGAGGAGATTGAAGATCTTCGGATCAAACATCTACAGACGAGGAAAATTATTGAGAATCTCTTATCGAGGGGACTGCTCCAACGAACATCAAGCAATCCCATGAGGGTACAAGTATCTGGACTGTTCTATGTGGAATTCTCGCAGGAGGACGAGATCAAGATGAAGAGCCTCTTCCAGTACCACTTCCTTCTTGGGAGGCAGCAGAATGAGTGAGTACTCAGAGATCGAGAAATCACTTAAAAAACTCCACAAGCGTTCTGACATTGAGATCGAGGAAATTACCTCAGTGTTCTCTGAGATAAAACGAGCGTGCCTGAATACCCCGAACACCGGAAGAGAGTTCGAACAGCTCCTTCAGCTCTTCAGAAATTTTCTCCAAATCGTTCAGCAGTATATGCTCACACATGGGGACTCACCAGATGAGGATCTACTGATCGAGATGCACAAGATTGCATATGATCTAATAGTGAATTATGTCAGAAATCAGCATAATCCCAGATCTACCTTCTCCGTAAATGCAAGCATCTCTGATCAGACATTTGCCTCACTAATTCCAGAGGATGTACACGTAGATATAGAAACCGAACAAACCAGTAATCTTACAGAGGAAGCTGATCTCACTGCCCTACCTGAGGGTATTATAGAATTTGAGAAGGAGCTAAAGCACCGAATTGCCAGTGAAGATACACTGACAATTTCCATAGCAGGGATACTCAAGGAGCCAAGGAACAAGCAGATTGTCATCCTCTCACTGATCTCCAATCTCCCAGATGGCAAAGAACTTGAGAAGGAAGGTGAACGCTTTACTGTGCATACCGTTGACAATCCCTCCCATAGTACCGTGATCACCTTCAAGGTCTAAGTAAGATCTGTCTTCAGGAAAGAATACATGTTATCAGCTTCATCAACTGTACCACATACTTGCCCATTAATTGCTGTTGATCCCCATCATAGATACACTCACCTTCCTTCATAGGTATATTTCATATGAGTATATTTCATACTATAAAGGTCATATGTCCAGAAATCCTGTTGCTCCAAACCTTGTTTTACATCGATTATGAGTACTACGCTAGAGGGATCTGTTAATACAATTGAAAATACACTAATATATTAACTAAACATTTATATTAAATGGACCATCATCTCACATTGAGATTATTATGGCATCAAGTGAATTCGAACTAGCCTTTATCATCATAAGCCTCTTCATATTTCTCATAAAGATCATGCACATTATCGGAAGGAAATTTGAGCTCCCAGATGTTCTTGGAGAACTTGTACTTGGATTTATCTTGGGACCATCGGTTCTAGGAATCCTTTACCTCAAAGATCATTCTGATTCATCTCTTCAGTTATTCCTTCACATGACTCAAGATCAACTAGATGTCACTGGATTAATCGTGAAATTTATCGCAGAATTTGCGGTGCTTCTCCTCCTCTTCAAAGTAGGTACAGAGGTGAATATCCATGATCTCAAGAGTGTGTACAGACAAGCAGTTAGTATCGCATCAGGAGGAATTTTATTGCCTCTTATCGTAGGAATTATTTTTACTTTCTTCATGGCAGACCTTGTTCAAATTCCGATATCAACTACAGGAATCAGTACTCTTGAGGTCGCGATTTTATTGGGATTCATCCTGAGTGCCACCTCAATTGGAATAGCACTCCGCATCTTTCTTGATCTAGACATGATACGAACGAGGATATCACAGACCATTGTAGGTGCAGCTGTATTCGACGATATCCTCGCAGTGACTATCCTTGGATTGGTGTTCACCTATTTGGAGAATAATGACAGTCTCAATTTAGTCGGAGTAGGTGGTATCCTCCTTAAAATTGGAATATTCTTCGTCATTAGTTTTATTCTCTTCAAGTATATTATACCGCGGATGAAAATCTATACTGCACAGTTTGGTGATAAGACTATTCCCATATTTGTCAGTATAGCATTTATGCTCTTAATGGCAGTACTGGCCCAACTCTTTCAATTGACACCCATCATCGGTGCATTTGTTGCAGGAGTGATTATCGGAAATGAAGATGACTATCTCGATATCCACAAGGACTTTGAGCCAATAACTACATGGATCATCCCACTATTCTTCCTGTCAATTGGTCTGCAGATAGATGCAAAAGCTCTTCTCGACCCAATAGTTCTCCTACTTGCAGTCATCCTTACTATATCTGCGATGGTTGCAAAGATGCTTGGTGGGGCAGGAGGAGCGAGTCTCACTGGGTTCAGGTGGGAGCAGTCGAAGATCATTGGCCTCGCAATGACCTCTCGAGGAGAGGTGACACTGATCTTTGCCACTCAAGCATTTATCCTCGGATACTTCAGCTATCAGCTCTATGGAGTAATCATTCTCTCTGTCGTCATGACAATCCTGCTGAGCGTACCAATCCTCAAATCCCAGATAACCAAGAAGAAGGATCAAATTGTGGATCAGAGGATAGCAGAGGAACCAATAGCATGGGCCGCAGATTAGAGAATTGAAATAATTGAAATGTATATTTGTAGAAAAGATAGTTGATTTATTCATTTTTCATGTACTAAGGATTCTGGGTTTTCATGTACTAAGGATTCTGGGTTTTCATGTACTAAGGATTCTGAGTTTTCATGTACTAAGGATTCTGGGTTTTCATGTACTAAAGATTCTGAGTTCTCATGAGTTCAAGATCTCAAAAATCATTTTAGGATTGCCATAATGGAACCCTTCTGATAATAAATCACACAATTATGCAAAAACAAGAGCTTACTACTTTTTTCCAGTAAAATACGTAGATACAGGGTGTGAGGTGGTGCTATGCTAATTCTACAACAAGTCTATCAGTATATTATGCAAATACTTGACCTGTCCCTCCGCAATTGTAACAGTTAGAATAACCCCCATTACAAGAATAGCAAGTTATCCACTCATCTCTATATTGAGGGTTCCCTTGAAAATCGTATTCTACTCTACTTTCTGACCGTCCACCCATGCCATAACAGGAAGAACAGGTAACTTTACCGCTACCCGAACAGACTCCACACTGCTTATATTTCATTTGATAACCAGAGTCCATGGGCTGACGACGAGTTGTTTGTTTCTTTATAGTATCTACTTTCGCAGGGGGGTGTAATCTTAGGTGATAGCTCTTAACAAACTTCTGGAATACTTCTTTTCCCATAGGAGTCATGTACTTGAGCACTTTATTTCTCACCTTAAGTAACTCATCTAATCGACTATTTATCAATAATCCATCTTTGATAGTTAATATTAGTAATTCAGCTACTCCTTCAACCCCAAGTACTGTATCTTCCCCTGCCTGCCTCTGTTTCGTAAACATTTCTGAAACTTTTGCCATTAAATCCAATTTGGAGGTCTGAATTTCATCCGTTCCTAGTGCTCCATTCATGAATTTATTATAAAGTTCGAGGGCTCGTTCTGTCATATTGCTGTATGTATACCTACTGATCTCCTTTAATTCACTGATCTCTGCACTATCTAATCTTCCGTCCATCATTGCAATGAGAATGAGGTCCCGAATATCGTAGTAATCCAACTTTGATTGTTCCTTCTGCCCCTTTGCTTTGAGTCGTTTCTTTGCCTCTTTGTATAGATTAACCACATCTATGTCTTAAATCTCAAATATTTATTTATAATTTTTACTACATAGTAAAAGAAGTGACGTAGCACATAGGACGAAAAATCTCATTGACCAACTTATAAATTTCCAGAGGCAACATTCGGAAATTTACTGCAAGAACTGTTGTACCTATATTTAAGCAGAGATAGAGTAGGTATTTGACCACATCAAGATCCAAAGATCAATTTTGCGAGATCTCAAAATCAAAAACAAGACCAAAGCTTTCCTGATCCCATTATTATGGCATACCCTCAGAATACTTATAGAGGCAGAGATTGCATGCTAGACTAATTTTACAACAGGCTTACTAAGAATAAAATGCTCAAATTGATCTTATTTCGTTACAATTTATATCCCCAATTTTAAACTTGTTTTTTCCCTCTCTAATCGGAAATCTAATCCAAATTTGATCAGGAACATACTTTGAGATAGTAACAATCAAATTTGAAATAAAATAGCTGTACCCTAAATTATTAAGTTTGTAGACACTAAAGACATTTTTATCTTGCCAAAATTTAATTAAATTATCTTTTCCCCAAGCTATATGATTAATTTTATTACAAAGACGTTTTAGTGGATTTTTGAAATTTTCAATATTAGATTCATCAATCACCATATTGGCCCTCCCAAATACAAACAATCCTGAAAAGAATTCATTATGATCGATCTCATTAAATAATGAAATGATAGTATCAATTTTTTTTATAAATTCATCATTAAGCTGTGAAATCGAAAAAGATGATTTGACTTCTATTATCCCTTTAACCAAATTTGGGGTTACAACGACAAAATCCCCTTCTGAAAAGATATGTGGTAATTGATTTCATAAAGTATTATATCAATTTGAGTTGAAACAAATCTTGTTTGTCCTTGGTGACCCAGTAGGGGATCTTTTACAATAAAACCAGTACCCATAGAGATTGAAGAAGGTAAAAATCGCTTGATGACATTTTTCAAAATGGCTTCACGATACCGTCCATTCTCTCCATGGTGAGTTATTGATCCAATTAAATTCTCTACTCTATCCTTTACCACTACTAATTCATTTTGGATGCTTTCTTGAAATTTTTTAACATTGTTATTTCGGCTCATAATGATTTTAACACCATCCAGAAGAAGTGCTCGAACGGTTGTTAGCAAAATGGTCATATGAGTTATCAGGAATTATTTTCTTTCTTCTTTTGAACGCATCATGAAGCCAATTCTGTACAGTTGATGGATATTCTGACCAAGAATATATTTTAGCAAATTCACATACAACATTTTTGTACAATCGTGGTGGAATTGTACAGAGATTGTATTTGTTATTCTTTGATTTAGGGTAGCTAGGGAGGAGTATACCTAATAACCCAGTTCTAGAATTGTATTGGGTATCTCTAATGCTTCCACCTATTTCCCAATCAACATGTTTTCTTTTCCATGTATCTAGTACCACTTCACGCCCTGCATCTACATTTTGGATTTTACCAGAAAATAGAAGTAACCTCTTATCTCTGCATATTCGTCACACATCATTTCTGAGTAACAGTCAAACTCTTAAGAAAAATTGCTTGAAAATGAAAAAATTGCTTGAAAATGAAAGAGGAAAATTATTCAAGACCAAGAACTCTCTTCTTTGAAGATACTTTTACATAGACAAACACACAGAAACTTTAAGTTTATCAGCTTAAATAGTCTTCAGTGAAATATGTAAAAAGC
>Ga0114931_10003200_pt1 | contig 20761 bp, 13 predicted proteins | sample 2SBtaG_FD_89579 | JGI IMG/M metagenome (GOLD analysis project Ga0114931, IMG submission 89579) | Deep subsurface microbial communities from Kolumbo volcano to uncover new lineages of life (NeLLi) - 2SBTROV14_V59a metaG | ecosystem: Environmental > Aquatic > Marine > Volcanic | place: Kolumbo...
GCGAAGGTTGCAGGCGGTCAGCGCAAACCAGACGGCCTCAATGTCGTAGAGCCATCGATGCTCCCGGGTTGCTTCTTCAACCTCGCGCTCGACGACTGGCCGGGGATCAGCAGAGGCATGTTGGCGCGATTCGCTCGCGCGGGCGTGGCGACGACAGAGCAGATGTATGCGCTTACCGAAGATGCGATGCGCAAGATTTTCAGCTCCGTCGATGGACGCCGATGGTGGATGCTTATCCGCGGGTTTGACCTGCCGGATAAGCGAACGGTTCGACGGACGCTGGGGCGCCAGCATGTGCTGCCGCCGGAGAAGCTCAGCCGCGATCAGGCCCGTCGCGTGCTTGTGCGCCTGCTCGCCAAAGCGGCACAGAGTCTGCGGCGTGAAGGGTATCGAGCCGATGGGCTCGTTTGCGCTGCAAGGCTCCTTCCTCAGGGGCATTGGTCGAGACGGACAATCCTGCCGCCAACGAGTTCGACGCGCGTACTCCTGACCGCGATGGGCGAGCAGTGGTTGACAGCGCCCGATGCGCGATTTTTCATCGTCGCCGTCACACTCCAGCGACTCACACCCGTCGCCTGCGCGCCAGATCCTCTCTTTGCCGGCGAACAGGGGGAAGAGCGCCTTGATCGCGCGATCGATCGAATCAACCGCCGCTTCGGCTATGCAGCTATACACCACGCCAGCGCAGACACAGCCTCGGCGCCTATGCGCATCGCATTCTCCAGCGTGCCCGATCTCGAGACGCCCGACCTGCATGCTTGAAACAACGTTATATTCATGGGTAAAAGGCGTCTCCCTCCATGTCGTCAGTTCCAGCCGAAGTATTGACCCAAACACGTCAGCCACTTGGAGGAATTCAACAGAGCCTTAGATGCTCTAAGAGCCACTAACAAAATCACAGAATCTCATGGTGGTGGAGGTCTCTGGCCTGCCCATTGGTCAGCCGAACAGTAAAGAAAGCAGGCGGATCAGTGATCCAGCCCACAGGAGACACTTTTCACCATGGCATATCTTCTCGCTGTCCGCCTGTCGGACTGCATTGAAAGCGCCTGTGTTTGCACAGGCTGGACGCCCATGTCGCTACGTCTGACGTACATCTGTCATACACCGGTTGCTCAATCAGCGAGCCTCCACTGCTTCGCGGGCTTTCTCTTTCTCCACGATATTGCGGACGTCTGCGAGGAGCTGCCTGGCGTTATAGATCACGCCGTCTTTGATGACTGTTTCGACACCGCCGACGCGCTCCATGGCGCCATTTTCGTCGTTGAATCGAATTGCCCCTGTGCCATAGAGCACTTTCAGATTCTGCACCGGGTTTTGCACAACGATGACCAGGTCCGCCAGTTTGCCCCGCTCGACCGTGCCCAGATCGTCGTCGACACCCAGCAACTGGGCGCCGTTGAGTGTTGCAGCGCGGATGGCTTCGAGCGGATGAAAGCCCGCTTCCTGCAGTAGCTCCAGTTCACGAATATATGCAAAACCGTAAATTTTATATATGAAACCAGCATCGTCGCCCGCCGTGACACGCCCGCCTCTGTTCTTGTATTCATTGACGAACTGCATCCATAAGCGGTAGTTGTTTCGCCAGGCGACTTCGTCCCACGTCGTCCAGTCAAGCCAGAACGATCCATGAGCGGTCCTACTGGGCTGAAAAAACTGCCAGAGTGTGGGCCATGCGTAGTCGTCCATCCAGTCCGCGTTTCGCGCACGCATCACGTCGCGCGTCGCTTCGTAGATCGTGAACGTGGGATCGATCGTGAAGTCAAGTTTGAGCAATTCATTCATCACGGCGTTCCACTTGTCGCTGCCCGGTTTTGCTGCCTGCGCCCACAGCCTCCCCGCCTGTCCGAAGCGATCCTGCTCGTTGTAGTAGTTGTAGCTTGCGGGGTAATGCTGCACCTGGCGGTCGTCGAAGAGGGCTTCTGGCAAGCCATACCAGTGCTCCATGCTGGTGAGCCCCATGCGGGCGGTGTCGAGCACATTGAGATCGACGACAGCGAGCTGCGCATGGTGCATCGCTGTGCGCAATCCCTGCTTTTTCGCTTCCTGCAGGGCTGCGTACATGGCGTTGCGCGACGCTCCGATGAACTTGACGCCATCTGCGCCAGCTGCTTTGACTGCGCGCACCCACGCCTTCGCTTCTTCAGCGTTGAGCGATGCTGGAAATCGCGCATAGGTGAAGATGCGTGGAGCGGTTATCTCGTTGCGCTCGCTGCGATTGGCTTCCGATCGCGTCCAGTCGAGCCCATTGGACGTGCCCACGTCGCGGATCGTCGTCACGCCATGGCCAAGCCAGAGCTTGTAGACATATTCCGCAGGCGACGCGACGCCCAGCGCTCCCTGCTCCGGGTTGCTGATGTGTGCGTGCGCGTCGATGAACCCGGGCAGCACATACTTGCCCGTCGCGTCGATTTCTTTGTCGCCCGCTGCTGGCCTTTTCTTCGGGTCGATCTTGGCGCCGAAGTTTCCCACAGATTTCACTTCGACAATTCGATTCCCTTCAATGACGATGTCCACCGGTCCAAAGGGTGGCGACCCTGTGCCATTGATGACATTGGCGCCTCGAATCACCAGTCGCTTGAACGGCCCATCGCCTCTCCTGCGGCGCGGCGCAGGCTGCACCGGTCTGCCTCCACGTTTGATGAAATCGATGAAGGACTCGTTCCCAGGCGTCGCAGGTTTTGCGCTCTGGGCAAGCGCTTCATGTCCGCCAGCAAACATCGCAAGAGTGACCATCGCGACGCCCACACGCCGCCCGTTCCACGCATTTTTACCCAGTATTCCGCGCATTGTTGCACCTCCAAAGCCAGAGCATACAGGCGCGGCAGAGACCCTGCGCTCATTCTCAAACGCAACGCAAAGCCTCGAACAAAAACAACGAACTCTCATGGGTGGACAGATCTCTGACCTGCCCCTTGATCGCTCATGCAAAGCCAGCGCAGAGAGCCGCCCCACCAGGCGCGCCAGGAACGACGTTACTCTTTGGGAGGAGCTACGTTCGTCTGCATCGCTTGCGATGTCGCCACTTTCACAAGTGGCGCGGCGCTCCAGAGCTTCGTGTACTTCTCACAGTGCACAAGCAGCGACTTGTAGGAGTCAAGATCGGCGCTCTTGGGAATGGTGTATTCCTGCGCGCCCTTGCGCCGCTGGAGTTCACCCAAGATCAAGCCCCCATCGAGCGCGGTCTTGCTCTTCACCTCTTTGGCGCTAAGTGGCGAGAGGACGAACTTGAGGTCGGGCCCTTTGGGCGTTGAGAAGTCGTCATGCACAAGAAGAACGCGCACATCGTTGCGATCGACAATCTCAAACGTTCCCTTTGTTTTCTTCGTTTTCTTGACCCACGAACCACCGGTGTAGAGCTGCGTCACCACCAGAGTCGATGCGCCAGCGATGACTGTCAGGAGCAGCCCAACCACACCAACAAGTAGAATCCGTTTCATTGCGACGTTCCTTCTGCAGGGCGTAAACCAACCATGCAGCCCAACTATTGCATGATTGGCAGGCGCAGAAACCACGGCCAAGAAACGGAGAGGGCGGGATTCGAACCCGCGATACGCACAAGGCGTATACGGCATTTCCAGTGCCGCTCCTTCAGCCACTCGGACACCTCTCCAAGGTGGCGCTGCTGCGCAGGCAGTGTATCCAAATGCGCGATCCATGTCCGCCTGTGCGAACGCAGAGCCATTCTCAAGATACACGCCGGGGCTGGTGCGACGGAATTAACGACGCCGCTGGTCCACCCCCAGCGACGCAGACTCGCAACCAGACGCACAACCTCGTGCGCAAGCGGACCGGCTTCGACACAACAGACGAACGTCAAACGCAACTCAACGGCAAGACCAGCGCGCGTCGATGATTCGTCAGTCGCTGCGCGCAAAGCCGAGCGCGACAATGCGCCACGTGTCGAATGTGATCTTGGATCGAACGCCATGTTTGCCCGCACGCCTACACACAGCAACTCCCCTGAGGCGCGAATAGCTGACACACGATCATGAATCGATCACCGTTTCCTTGGAGCAAAGCGACACGCACTCACTGCATATGTGCGCCTCCACCAAAAACAGCCAACGAAGGAAACCCCCAACCCCGCTGAGAACACCACTTTGAGATGGCGCCATCCGCTCAATCATCGACCTAGGCTGCCCAGACAATGAACGAAACTCATGCTGCACACCCCGAACCACCCATGGAGGCGCGCGATACGTTGGCGGGGCTGCTGATCGTTGACAAGCCCATCGGCCCCACGTCGATGGACGTGTGCAGGGCAGTTCGTCGGAAGGCAGGTCAGCGAAAGCTCAAGGTGGGCCATGCCGGGACGCTCGACCCACTCGCTTCAGGCGTGCTCGTCGTCGCTGTGGGCAAGGCGACGAAGACGATCCCCAAACTCATGGCGACCGAAAAACACTATGACGCCGTCGTTGATCTCGCAGCATTCTCCCCAACAGATGACATGGAAGGCGAGCCAAACCCGGTGCGTGTCGCCAATCCTCCATCGCGCGATCTCGTGGAAATGGCGATCAAGCGCTTCCTGGGGGAAATCAAGCAGCGCCCGCCAGCGTTCTCCGCTGTCAAAATAGGCGGGAAACGCGCCTACCAGCGTGCGCGAATGGGCGAACCGGTCGAACCCGAGCCTCGCGCTGTCGTCATCCACGAGATCGATCTCGTTCGTTTCGAGTATCCCACGCTGCACCTGCATGTTCGCTGTGGCAAGGGCGTGTACATCCGCAGCCTGGCCCGCGACCTGGGAACAGCCCTGGGCACAGGAGGCAGGCTGCAAGCGCTGCGACGAACGGCTGTTGGACTTTTCACAATCGACGAGGCCACGCCGCTTGATCTCCTGCCCGATCCACTTGCACAGGACCACCTGCGCTCCGCGACGTGCGAAAACGAACTCCGATAACGCAAGGCAATCCAACCGCATCTGCCAAAATCGACTTGGCGGGTCGTGATTCGTGGTGTACGTTAGATATGTGGTCGGCGCAGCACAGGCGTCTGGCCCAGCGTTCACGACTTCACTGACGCACTCGACACCGCACATGTCGTTTGCGCTATCGCTGGGTAGGCGACCCCGACCAGACGGAGGAGTTCACAGCTTGGTCAGTGCGCCAAGCGCACAGGGAAGGTTGGCTACATGCAAAACCGCGTAATGTGCAGATCATGCGCCGCAGGGCTTACCGCGCTCATGTTCATCACGCTCGCGCCAGCACAGCGCGCCCAGGCGATCGTCACGTTCGGGACCAATGGGTTCAACGGGCTCAATATCAATACGCTGGTGGGCGCAGACCGCTGGTATCGCGCCGGGTACAACGGATCAGGCGCCATCATCACCAACATTGAGGCAGGTCTTGTCTGGAATGGCCATGAAACCCTCAACGCGCAGGTCCGCGCCTTCATCACGCCTCCCACAGCGCTAGGCGACATCGATCGCCACGCTACATGGGTCGGGCAGATGCTCGCTGGACAGATGGGCGGCGTCAATCCAGGCGAGCATCAGCGGGGCATCGCATTTGGCGCCACGCTCTGGTCGGGCGCTATTGCGAATAATTGGAGAAACGTGGGAACAGGACGTTTTTCTACAACCTTCGACTTCGGCAGCCTGTCATTCACACGCGCATACCAAACCGCAATGCTCAGCGGTATGGGAGGCATACGCACAGACATCGTCAACAGCAGCTGGGGGTTCAGAAGCCCTGACGCGACGAGTTCCTTTGTGCGAATAATCGACTCCCTCGTTCGCGACAGCGGCAAACTCATGGTCGCCTCCGCAGGCAACACAGGGCCAGCATCAAACACGGTGGGCGTGCCCGCCATCGGATTCAACACACTTGCAGTCGGCGCGCTGACTGGCGCCAGCGACCCAGTTCCATTTACACGAGTCGCAAGCTTCAGCAGCAGAGGGCCGATCCCGTTTTTCGACGCTGGAAAAGTGCAGATAATTCCGGGAGTTCGGGCCGCTGTCGATATCGTCGCACCAGGGACCGATCTCACGCTCGCTCGTTACGGCGGCGACACGGGAGGCAACGCCTTTGGCGGCCCCGTCAGCACAGCGACCGATGGCTACAGCACGCGCCTGCAGGGCACAAGCTTCGCTGCCCCAATTGTTTCAGCGGGAGCAGCATTACTCGTTGATGCGTCGCACGCGCCCCGCAACGGCCTTGACACCAACGATCGTGCACGCGACGGCAGAACCCTCAAAGCGGTCCTGATGAACAGCGCCACAAAAATTCCAGGATGGAACAACGGACAGTTCACCGACACCGCAGGCGCCGTCATCACAACCCAGGCCCTCGATTTCACTTCAGGCGCAGGCGCCCTCAATCTCGACCAGGCCTTTGACCAATACCTGGGAGGCACGCGCGATCTCCCTGGCGACGGCGGCGGTGTGGTTCAACCAATCGGGTGGGACTTTGGCCTCGCTGCTGAGGGAAGCCCGGTCGACTACATCCTGGATCGCGTGCTCGACGCAGGAACGATGTTCACCGTGACACTCACATGGTGGGCCGACTCTGACTTCAACCTCGCAACGCTCTCAACACCCCAGTTTGCGACGTTTGACAATCTCGATGTGCAGGTGCTTGAAGTGATCAACGGCGTGCCCGCCACCGTTGTAGCCCAGTCAATAAGCACGTATAACTCTACGGAGCACCTGCATTTCACACTTCCCCGCGACGGCGTCTATGACGTTCGGGTCCTCTGGCAAGGCGAAGTGTTCGATCTCGTCAACGCGCCCAACAACGAGCTGTTCGCCATCGCGTGGGCAGCGAACCCCCTGCCTGCGCCGGGCGGCGTCGCGCTCATCGTGATGTTCAGCCTCACTGCGACCCGTCGTAGACGCATATGTACATAAATGGTATATTCCTGGAGGGACTTGGGGGAGAGGGAGCTGGCCATGTCGCGTGAAGCTTCTGCAAGATGCAGCCGGATGAGCGCTGTGTCACTCTGCAGGGAATGCCTTCCCCGTCACCCGCACAGAGAGAAAACCAACATCCCTTCTGCATATGGCGCACTGGCGGGGAGGATGGAGCTTATTGGCGCGATGGTTCTCCGAGTTGTCCTCAGCGGGTCCGTCGCCGCTGTAGCTGCGCTTTGCGCAATCGCACCGGCGCCCGCCCATGCTGACGTCACGGGCGCCCCGTCAGCCCCGCCGCCTGACTTTGGCTTTGTGACTGGGTGACCATCGGCCACGTGGGCAACCGGCCCATCAATCTCGACGAGGGCTTTGAGGAGGTTGGATTCCGCATCAATGGTGCGAAGGCGCCAAGCTTGAGTTTCAGCCGCGGCAGCATTGACCACGAGTACCGCCTGACGAAGACCGTCGTCACTGTGGGACAGTGGTTCGAGTTCGTTCAGGCCTTTACGCCCTCTGCGCAGGACGTGCTCACCGCTGGGCGCGTTGATAGTGGATTCACAGATTTCATTGGTCGAAGCATCCGCGTCAAGAATTTTGGTCGGCCGCCAGGCGTGGATCCAATCTACGAGATCGCTCCAGCCGCCAATCCAAACGGCCCAGCTATCGGCATGTCATGGCGCTTCGCTGCCCGCTATGTCAACTGGCTCAACAATGGCAAAGCCCTGACGCGCGACGCCTTCTCCAATGGCGCCTACGACGAAACGACGTTCGATCCCGACACGCGCAAGTTCGACCAGGCGACGCACAACACAGGCGCACAATTCTGGATCCCCACGCTCGACGAGATGCTCAAGGGCGTGTATTACGACCCAAACCGCTATGGTCATGCTATTGAGGGGTATTGGCGCCAGCCCGACGGCGGCAACGAACCACTCGTGTCAGGCAGACCGGGCGAAGTTGGCGCTGAAACCAGCGCGGGCGTTATCAGCATTTCTCCCAGCGAAATCTCCGTCGGCTCGTATCCTGGCGTGCTCTCGCCCCTGGGCCTGCTCGACGTGTCGGGGGGTGGCAATCAGCTGACTGAAGAACTAAGAACATTTGCGATCCTGCGCATGACTGTGGGTACTGCTCCGGGAATGCTCCCATTCGACATTATTGATAATCTTGGAGGTCTTGGACTATTAGATATTGGTCAAACAGGCCTTCGCATCGCTTCAGTAGTTCCAGCGCCAGGCGGGGTTGTTTTACTGGTGGTTCTGGGCTGTTGCGCTGGCGTCAGGCGGCAATCGCGCACCAACAGAAACACGTAGACCCAGCCACAACATGCGCGTTCCGATTCGCGGCGGACAGCGCAGCGAGCCATCCCATCTGAAAGAGACCATCGGGAGAACTACGCCGCTACATTGAGCAGGGCGCCCATTCCTGCTGGCGCGGGGGCAGGAGTTACCTGCCTTTTTTTCCACGGTGGGTGAACAGCCAGTCGACAGCCTCGTTCAGCACGTCCCCGACAAGCAGCGTATGCCCACGGTTTGGCAGGAGTTTGTATGTCACGGGCTGGCCCGCATCCTTGGCGCGCTTTGCGCCTGCGATGGTCCGCCACGCGGGAATGATCGGGTCGAGTTCACCCGCATAGATGCGCGTCGGCGTGAGCGCGCCCTGCACATCGAGCGCGCCACCACCTGCGAAACACACGCAGGCTGTCAACGTCTTCGTCGCCAGCCGGGACAGCGCCGCTGTCACGCCCGCGCCAAGCGAGTGCCCCATGACGTAGATACGACTGTTGTCGATCGCATAATGCGCCTTGATTGATCGAAGCAGCCCGTCCAGATAGACCGGGCTCGTCGCCAGTGGACTGGTGAACGGCGAAACCAGGAGAAACCCGCGCTGTTTGGCTAGTTCCTTCAACTGGCCCGCTGCGTACCCGTCCATGAACAGGTTTTCATCGCCACCCGCGCCGTGAAACGCAATGACCACCGGAAGCGGATCGCCACTCGCAGCGGCGGGGGGGGCAAAGATCCTGCATGGATACGTTGCGCCTCTTGCCTTGATAACCCCCCACCAGTCGCCTAGGCGCCCGGTGTATGGATCCTTGCCGTTTTCGATCGCAGCGACTTCGCTGGATATGTCGCGGGCCATTGCGGGGAGATCGAGCAGAAACTCCGCAGTGCGGCTTGTGGATGGTGAATCTGAAAGCAACGAGGCCCGCGCCGATGCGATCTCCCACGCCAGTGAAAACGGGTTGGCGGCGCCCTGATGCAAGTGGTCCTTGATCGCAGCCAATCGGGCGAGGGCCTGGCGGCGAACCGCATCAAGCGATCTGTCCGCAAAGCGCACAACACCAACACGAAGCGTGTGTCCACCAGCAGTCGTGACCGTGACTGGCGCGAGCCCGACGGTTGTGCCATCACGCGCCGCGGGAAGAGCAATCGCGTCGGGTTCGATTCGGTCTGGGAAGACACGGATAGCCCGTTCGACCAGCACGCGACCTTCTCTCCCACCCCCAGGCGCCCACACCACGAGCGAAAGGCGAACCGCGCCTGCGGCTTTGGCTTCGTGGGTGTCGATGTCGGTCCAAGGGTGCAGCAAGCGCAGATGCAGCGTCCCGCTGGCGCCAGCCTCCGCGTCGACATCCACGCGCACGATGGGTGGATCACTCACCACTGTCACCGACGACACCGCAGACAGCGTGCGGGCAGCAGCAACGTCCAGAGGCGCACCCGCCTGGTCGGCTCTTGCCCGCGCCACCCGCAGCCACGCTTTGTCGACATCCAGCACAGCCTGGTCGTACCGACCGCTGAAAAAGCGAATTGTGGCCCGGTCGAACGCCACATTGACGTCATGCACGAGCCCATCGGGCAGGCCACCAGCGCGTAGCGCCTTTTCCAGCCGAACGTACGCACGCGCCATGTCCTCTCGCGTGTCTCGCTGAAAGGACGCCCTTCCCCTGCGAACAGGCGCCGCTCGACCACTTCCGGCAACCTCTGCAGCGGCGCTGGGACGCTCGGGGAAAGGCTGGGCAAGGGCGAAACTGCTGGATTCGATGCTCAAGGCCGCCACAACCCCTGCGTACATCCAGCGCCGCGCAGCGCTGACGCTCGCAGCGTGAAGCCGAATCCGGGCGTGATGGCGGCGTCGCATGGGCAAGAGTACTACGACTCGGCGGACGTACAGGCTGCAGTCCAAAAACGCATTCCGCCCAGCGGTTTGGAGTGCAAGCGACAACCTGCGAAGGTCCGAGAATCGCGGTACACTGCACTGGCGCCCCGACTGAGCGGGTGTGGCAACGCGTTTTGCCCGTCGGCGACTTGACGCCAGCGAAACGCAAAGTGAACGCATGTGGCCTAGCCGCTGGCGCGGAGGCGTCGGCGAGACATTCATGGAAGGATTCCAATCGTGGCGAACAATACGGATCAAATGACCGTCATCGGCGCGGACACCCGCATCAAGGGTGAAATGAGCTTCGGCGGAGGCGCCAGAATTCTTGGGCAGTTTGAAGGGACTATCGACGCGAAAGGCGAAGTCTTCATTGGCGACGGCGCCACGTGTAAAGCATCGCTCGACGCCAGTCGAATTGTCGTCGACGGGCTGCTTGAAGGCGATGTCGTAGCGCGGGAGCGCGCAGAGCTCAACAGCAATGCCCGCATGAATGGGGACCTCACCGCGACAACGCTCGTGATCGCTGAAGGCGCCGCCTTTGTCGGACATTGCAGGGTTGGACCAGAAGCAACGAAGAATCTCAAGACCAGCGCCAATGGCGAAGCGACGAAGGTCGCGGAGCCCAAGGTGACGGTTCCTTCGCAAGCAAAAGCCGCTGCGCGAAAGTGACGCAGCCTCGTCTTCTGGGGCGTGATGGCGACTGATGCTCCTTTTCGATGTTGCAGTCGCTTTCATGTATGCGCCAGTGGTGCGCGCAGCGGCCTGCGCTCCATCTGCGCTGCGGCGGTGTTGATCGTATTTGCGGCGTAATCGCAACATGAGGATTGGTTCGCTCCAATGGCGAAGCCTCGACATGCTGAACAACGGACTATCACCTGCTATTTCTGCGGACACACATTTGGTGTGAGCGGCAAGGCAATTTCCACGTCCTGCCCCAAGTGCTTCAAGAAGCTCGTCCTTGACGATCTCGTCATCAAAGTTACGCAATCGCTCAAGACACTACAGACATGCGGCAAGATCACGGTGGAAAAGCGAGGCCGAATCATCGCCCATCTTGTGCAGGCGCAGGAAGGTGTCGACATCCGCGGCAAGATGGAAAGCAGAAAGTATCGGGGTGGGCCCGTTGTGATCCGCGAAACTGCAACCTGGAAGGGCGATTGCGCTGCGCCCAGTGTGCTTGTAAAGAAAGGCGGCGGCATTGTCGGTGGTTTGTTCTCGATCGGTGTCGGGGAAGAGTCCGTGTACGACGTCGTCTTGAATGCGCCCTCATCGAAGAAAAACGCCACAACAACGCCTGAACAGGCTGTTGACAAAAGCGCCAAGAAGCCAGCGAAGCCAACCGCGCGAACGAGACGAAAAAAGAAGACCACGACAAAGATAAAGACGCCAGCGCCTGCTGAATCGGTCTCCGAGAAAACAATCACCAAGGCTAGCGTAAGCGCGGTCACCATCGTTCCTGCGTTCACAGGATCGAGTGAATCAACCACGCCCACGCCTTCCGCTGATCAGACAGCGCCAAGCCCCGCTCGAAAGAAGAAGACACGAGCCCACGCAACACCCGCCCAACGTCGTCGCCGAGCAGCAGCCGCCAGCGAGGACAACAGCGCGTCAAAGCCCGGGGATGTCGTGCAGCCCGCAGCGGCCGCCAAGCCAGCGTCTGCATCAACAAAAAAGACATCTGGCGCGGCGCCTGCGAAAAAGAAGGCCATTTCGACGCGCGCCAAAGTACAGGTCGAAACCAAACCTACTGCAAAGACTGGAACCACATCGCTCGACAGCAAAGCACCGCCAACCGATAACAAGCCCGCGGTCGCTAAGAAGAAGACTGCGACTGCTGACACGACGAAGAAGAAATCCGCGACAAAAAAGAAGCGCCGAGCGACACCCCGCCAGCGCCGCGCCGCCGCCTCGGACGACTAGGCTCTGTTTGATGGATCAGTGGGACGGGCGTCTCGCCCGTCGTTGTGTCCAGAAAAACGGACGAGACGCCTGCTGCACCACCCAAGGTGGCGCCGATGCAACCGTCAAAACGATCCGTCAAGCAGAATCTAGACCCGTGTCGAGCGATCGGTACACATTGGGTCATCCTTGATCTGTGGCGCCTCGACGTTCCGGGAGTGGGTTGAACGCGGGGGTAGGTGTGTGGGGAGAGCGATGCTCAAGGCGCAATTATTTTGCATACGGGCTCGTGGCGGCGCCAACAGTCCAAACCGCCAATAGCGCCCGTCATCTCTCCCGCGGTTGTCCGGATCAATCAATAGTGGCCCGAGGGCGCTTCGCCCCTGTAAACGCCCAACCATCTCGACGAAGCGCGCCGCAAGCCGCCGTGATTCTCCTCACCTCAGCTGCGCGTGATGCGGCGCCTGCGAGGCGCGCCAATCGAGCATGCCAGCCCCACGGCGCCAAGGGCGGCGCTTGTGGGCAAGGGCACAATGAAGTTCCCGCCCCCCGCGAGCTGTCCCACATCGCCGATTGTGAAGTCGTCAAAACCAAAGAAGTCGAAGCCCGCAGCAGTATTGCCAAACGTCACGCTTGTGAACGTCTCTCCTGCGGTCTTCACCAGGCCGAAGAACAGCACGCCCCCACCAATCGTCCCCGATGTGCCCGTCGTGTTGCCGATATTGATGATTTCTGTGCCGCCATTGGTCAGCGTCAGCTCAACTTGGCCCGCGAAGTCTCCAATGTCTGTCGCGAAGAAGCCCAGCGCCGCGATGGGCTGGCTGAACGTGATGGAGAAGCTATCGCTTGTCTCCCAGTAATTGTCACCACTCGTCGGATAGCGTCCCACAAATGTGCCCGATGTCAATTTGTTGACGCTGCCTGTGCCATTCAGGGTTGCGGTGATCGACCTGGTTGATCCCGGAAACGACACGCCCAGCGGCGCCGATGCCCCGTTAGCGAAGGACTCGAAGTCTTCAGTTCCAACGCCGGTGAGCGCGCCTTGGAATGACAACGATGCTGCGTCAGCATTGGGCGTGCTTGTCAGGCGCGGCGCCAGAAAGTCGCCCGACCCAAGATCCTCGCCAAAAAACGTTGTCGTGCCCGCTTTTGCAGCGGCGCACGCGAGCGTCGCCAGCGTCGCAATCACCATTGTTTGTCGCGCTATAGCCATATTGCACCCCTGATCGTGTTTCCACAACGCATGCGCACACTTGCCACCCAATCCGACGTACGTCCAATATGCACGCTACTCAGACTTTTTGCAAGTCGATTTCGCTGAATCAAGCAATAATTTTCGCACTCGAGCAAGACTGCCGCGCTCGCTCAAGAGTTCCGCAAAGAACGCCTGCTTCTCCTGGTGGGGCGGGCCTCTTCATGGGGTAGGTCTTTGACCTGCCCGTTGATCATCTGTTTTGATGGCAAATCGGACAGCTGTCCCGCCAAAGACAACAGCCGAGCACCCGCACGCTCTTCGAAGCAACGATTTCGCCCGAGTGCAGGTCAAGGACCTGCCCAGCCTTTACAACTTTCCGGTTCACAGTCCGCTTTATACTCCCTGTGCTGGCCACCCTGTTGAGGCTGTAATCACATGTGGGAACCCAACGAAATCCGCGTCCTCCGCTGGTTCATGCGATTTGCAGGCGTCGGGCTGATTCTGCCGGGCGCCATTTACACGCTCTCCTGGCCTGACACGATCCACGCCTTTAGCCTCGCGCTTGGGCCAGGCGCTGCGACGGTGGCAGCGGGAGTGACGGTCGCGGGTTCGCTTGCAGGCGGCTTGACATTTCTGTTTGCTCGTTATGCCCGCCCGGGCGCCGCTGTCGCGGTGATCGCCCTCCTGCTGGGGTCATTCGTCCATCTCCAGTGGATGCGCATGATGCAGGATCGCCTCAACGACCTGCCCAGCGCACTCAGCGACCAGCAGACTGCACAACTCACCGACACCATTCTCTTCGCTGCAAACGCCCAGACGCCCCACATCCTGAAGAATCTGGTGCTCGTGGGCGTGTGCGTGGTGATCTTCATGCTGGCGCCTCGCCTGTGTGGCGATCACGTCGAGGGACAGACTGCGTAGCGACGAGGTCTCTTGGCGGGGACGATTTGCAAGCTGTCCGTGCAGTTCGGCGCGTGGCGTCCCGTCTCACTGTTCATCCTGGCGCCGCTTCGGGCAGTACGGCGGCGGCGCGCGTCGTCTCAGACACTGCAACATGGTTCACCGAGCCCAGCGTCATGCGCTTGGCAATATAGAAAATCGGCGGAAAGATGAGCAGTTCAAGAATGAAGCTCGTCCCCACGCCGCCAATCATGGGCACAGCCAACCTGCGCATGGTGTCGGCGCCTGCGCCATCTGCCCACAGCAGCGGCAGCAAGCCCGCGAAGATGGCAGCGACGGTCATCGTCTTGGGGCGGATGCGTTTGACGGCGCCATCGTGCACCGCCCACCACAGGTCGTCCGCGTTGCGCATCCGTCCTTCGGCTCGGAAACGTTCGTAACTGTTGTCGAGATAGAGCAGCATCACCATGCCTGTCTCAGCTGCAAGACCCGCAAGAGCGATCATCCCCACCCACACCGCAAGCGACAGGTTGTAGCGCATGAAATACAGCAGCCAGATGGCGCCAACCAGCGCGAAGGGCAGCGCCACGAGAATGATGCTCACACGCAGCCAGCTGTGCGTCGCCATGTAGAGCAGCAGCACAATGAGCACCACCGCAATGGGCACAACAATGACCAGCCTCGCCCGAGCCGCCTGCATGTATTCATACTGCCCGGACCACGCGATCGTGTACCCAGCGGGTAACGCGACGCGATCCGCCACAACTTTTTGCGCATTTTGGACGTACGTGCCCACATCGATCCCAGCGATGTCCACATACACCCAGCTTGTCAAGCGGGCGTTTTCACTTTTAATCATGGGTGGCCCCTTGTGGATCAAAAGCGTCGCCAGCTGACCAAGTGGAATCTGCGCGCCCGCAGGCGTCGCGACGAGCGTGTTCTTCAGCGACTGCACGCTGTCGCGCAGCTCGCGCGGATAGCGCAGGTTGATGGGATAGCGCTCGAGCCCCTCGACCGTCTGTCCGATCGACATACCCCCCACCGCAGTCATCACCACGTCCTGGACATCCGCCACCGCCAGCCCGTAGCGCGCAATTTCCTCGCGATTGACAACCACATCAATGTAATTGCCGCCAACCGTTTTTTCTGGAAATGCGCTTGTTGTAAAGCCCGATGTTGTGTCCGCTGTGCGCAGCGCCGCTGCGATATCGCTGGCGATTGTCGACAGCGTTCGCAGATCATCACCCATCACCTTGACGCCGACGGGCGTCTTGATGCCCGTCGAAAGCATGTCGATGCGCGTGCGAATCGGCATTGTCCACGCATTGGTGAGCCCGGGAATCTGCAGCGCGTTGTTGAGCCCGGGCACACGCACATCGCCTGGCATGTTGTAGCCATACACCAGTTCGTCAACGGTGATCGCCCGCGTCGCAGGAAAGACGCGGCGCAAAGGGTCGCGCGCCAGCGCGGGCCAGTCATCGAAGAACCGCGCGACGGGCACACGCCGCCATTTCGTCTTGTCGCGCTCGAGTGTGACGGTCGTTTCAAGCATGGTGAGTGGCGCCGGGTCTGTTGCGGTGTCCGCTCTGCCGACTTTGCCCCAGGCGCTTTTCACCTCTGGGAACTGCATGATGAGTTTGTTCGTCTGCTGCAGGATCTCCCGAGCCTTTGTCGCGCTCACACCCGGATCAACCGTGGGCATATAGAGCAGATCGCCTTCCTCAAGCGGCGGCATGAACTCACTACCAAGCTGCCTGAGAGGCCAGATCGAAGCGACCACAACGCCAATCGACAGCAGGATCGTCAACCAGCGAAAGCGCATCGCCATAGCGAAAAATGGTTCGTACGCCCAGTGCAGAAAGCGGTTGATGGGGTTGCGCTCTTCTCTAGCAATGCGCTGGGGCAGCAGGATGATCGAAGACAACAACGCCCATCCCGCGACCAGCCACAAGCGCCACGGCGCCGCGTCGCCAAGCGGCACAAGCGCCAGCGCCCCAGCCACTGCGCCGATGCCCAGGATGTACACCAGCAGACGTTTCCACCGCGCCAGACGCGCAGGCACGACCTGCTCGCTGATACAATATACCATGATCACAGGGACGATTGTCACCGCGAGCACGGCGCCCGACGCCATCGCAAATGTCTTTGTGAACGCGAGCGGCTTGAAGAGCCTGCCCGACTCGCCGCTGAGCGCGAAGACAGGCAGGAAGCTCACCGTGATGATAAGCAGCGCAAAGAACAGGCTTGGCCCGACTTCCTTAGCAGCAGCGGCGATAATCGCGCTGCGAGGCGCAGGCGCCCCGCCACTCGCGACGCGGTCCTTCTCGCGCTCAAGGTGTTTGTGGGCGTTTTCCACCATGATGATGGCGCTGTCGACCATCACGCCAATGGAAATCGCGATGCCGCCCAGACTCATAATGTTGGCGCTGACGCCAATAACGCGCATGATGAGGAGCGCGGAAAGCACGCCCATTGGCAGCACGACCATCGCGACGAGCGCGCTGCGCGCATGCACAAGAAATATCATCACTACAAGCGAGACAATCGTTATTTCCTCTATCAATGTATGATTGAGCGTTTCGACGGCGCGGTCGATGAGGTCGCTGCGGTCATACCCTGTGCGAATCGCCACACCGGCTGGCAGACCCGTCTCCAGATCGTCAAGTTTGTCACGCACCCGCGCAATCGTGTCACGGGCGTTTTCACCAAAGCGCATGATGACGACGGCTCCAACCGACTCGCCTTCACCATTCCAGTCAGCGATGCCTCGACGAATCTCCGGCCCGATTCGAATGTCCGCAACGTCGCTGAGGTACACCGGACGCCCTTTTTCATCCGCAGCGAGCGCGATGATCCCAAGCTCCCGCAGCGCGCGATCGGTGCGAAGGTCTTCAATGCGCTTGCCCGCTGCGCGCGCCTGCGCGATTTCTTCGTCCGTCATGGCGCCCAGGTAGCCCACACCGCGAACCATGTACTCCGTTTCGCTCATCTCGAGCACGCGCCCGCCTACGTCGATGTTCGAGCGCTGAATCGCTCTACGGATGCGCGCCAAAGACACGCCATAAGCCAGCAATTTCACCGGATCGACCACAATCTGGTACTGCTTTTCAAAGCCGCCGATCGCCGCCACTTCGCTCACGCCATCCACAGCGGTCAATTCAAACCGCAGGTACCAGTCCTGCACGCTGCGCAGATCCGAGAGATCGATCTGCGGCTCTACGAGCGGTGATCCGTCGAGTGGACACACATCAAAACCATGGACCAATTCAATGGGCTCAAGCGCATCGCGCACTTCCGCTGGGGCCGATTCTCTGCTTTCATATGTGAAGTTGTCAGCGCGATCCGCATACACCGTCCTGGTTTGTTGGAATATGCGCTGGCGGACAAGGCGCTCTTGAATCTCCGGATCCTGTGGCGCTTGCGCACGCGACTCGTACCACTTGTCCGCGAGAGGATCATGCCATATACCATCAGGGTGTTTCGGGCAATAGCGCCCCGTCACAAGCATGTACTGGTAGACCCAGCCAACGCCCGTCGCGTCCGGACCGAGCTGCGGACTGACGCCTTCAGGCAGCAGGTTGGTGATGGTGCTCAACTGTTCAAGGGTCCTGCTCCGCGCCCAGTACAGATCCGTGCCATCGTCGAAAATGATGTACACGAAACTCGAGCCAAACATGCTGTAGCCGCGCACCACGTCGGCCTTGGGCACCGCGAGCATCGCTGTCGTCAGTGGATACGTGACCTGATCTTCGACAATCTGCGGCGCCTGCCCGGGATACTCGGTGCGAATGACGACCTGCACGTCGGACAGATCGGGAATGGCGTCCACGTTGATTGTCTGCTGCGCCCACACCCCCGCTGCAGCAATCGCGATCGTCAGCAAGATGGTCATGGCGCGGTTGGAGATGCACCAGTCAATTATGCGCGGAATCATGGATGATGTCCTTGTTGTGCACTATTTTCAGTTGGAGTTGGCGACTGGCAGGGCTCTTCTACTGTCGAAACAGCCCAGCATGACCGCGCCCATATAGGGATTGCGCACTTCGCCCGGGCCCTGCAGCCAGGCGCTTCCGCCTTGGCCCTGTCGGTACATGGGGCAGTGCAGCTCGTGAACCTGCGACGAGAGCGACGCGGGCGCGCCGACCGCTTCCACGAATGTTGTCAGCGCCACGCTCATATTGGCGAACTGTTCCCGCGCAGATGCAATGTCCGGCGCGCTGGCGAGCCCAAGAGCCGCACCGCGCACCGTGGCTATTTCCTCGTGCTCACTCCAGAAGTTGGCGTCGCCTGGCATCTCTATGGCAAGTAGCGCGTTGACTTCACTTGCGATCTGTGTCGCTGCGCCGGTCGCGCCCTTTGTTGAATCGCGCGACAGTGCGTCGCCGATCTCGAAGTAGCGCTCAAGCAGTGTCGCGAGTGACGCGGAAAAACCTGTGGGAAGCCCCGCGACCTTTGGCGCAGCGACCGTCTCGACCGCTGCTTTCTGGTCCGCTGCTGCATTGCCTTTGATCATCTTCGCCAGCGCTTCACGCATGCGCGCTTCGCTGTCGAGCAGGAACTGGCCGCTGGTGACGACCATTTCACCTGGCTTCACGCCATCGAGAATCTCCACACGGTCTCCCTGCGTTTCGACGCCCACCCGCACGTTGCGGGGTTCAAATCGGCCGTTTCCCAGGCTGACAAACACGACCTGCCGCTCACCGGTGTCAAGAATGGCGGTCCGCGGCGCGAGCGTTCGATTGGCTGCGTACTGGGCGTGCAGCTCAACCGTCGCGAACATGCCAGGCTTGAGCGTGTTGTTCGGATTGTCAAATGCAATGCGAATGCGCGCCTGGCGATTCTTCTCATCAAGATATGGATAGATATACTCCACGACGCCTGTGAATGTCTGCCCGGGAATGTAGGGCAGCGTCATCACCGCTTTTTGTCCTTCCTGCACCAGCGGCAGTTGGTGTTCATACACTGACACAATCACCCACACCCTGGATAGATCGGCAATCTGGTATACGCGCATGCCCGGATCGACGCGCATGCCTTCGTTGGCGTGCTTGGCGATCACAACACCCTCGAACGGACTGAGTATTTGTGTTGTGCGATCAGCCTCGCCGCGCCTCGCGAGGTCGTCGATCTGCGCCTTTGTCATGTCGTACTGCTCGAGCTGAGCGCGAGCGTCTTTAAGCAGGCGCCCGCTCACATCGCTTTGGCGCATTGACAGCGCCGCCAGATACTCTCCTTGCGCCGCGTACAAGGTTGGCGAGTAAAAATCAAAGAGCGGCTCGCCTTGATCCACAACCTCGCCTTCGCGTGACACGTCGATCTTCTCAATCCAACTAGACATTTTCAGATTGACATCGCGCACGCGCTCTTCGTCGTAGGTCACCGTGCCCACTGTGCGAATCTCGCCCACCACGGGGCCGCTGGTGACCGGCTCGATGCGAACGCCAATGTTCTGCGTCACGACAGGGTCGATCGTGATTTCACCTGTAAATTTCTTTGGATCAAGCGGCGTGAGCTTCATCCTGCAAATCGGACAATTCCCCGGCTCAGGCAGAATTACCCACGGGTGCATGCCGCAGGTGTAGAACTGCGGCTCTGCGTCGCCAGCGCTCTTGGGCGTTGGCGCAGCGATGGGCGCCTTCTGTCCCCCATGATCATCATCAGCCTTCGCGGCGTCCGCCCCCATGTTCATTCCAGCCATGCCCCCAGCAGAGGCCACTCCGCTGGTTGGTTCGACCGACCGTCCGTCCAAGCGCGGCGCAAACCGGCCTCCAAGCGCAAATCCGCCAGAAAGCGCCACAAGCACCGCGAGGACTACCCATATTGGCGGCCCCTTTGGAGGCTTTGGGCTCGCGGCGGGCGAGGCATTTGCAGCAGTCGATATTGAGCGTGTATCAGTTGTCATTTCGTGTTCTCCATATTTACGTTTGCATTGGTCGTTGCTTCCGGTTGTGCAACCGCTTCGCGCAGATCCGCGAGGGCCCGTTGCAGATCGGCGACAGCGTTTTCATACATCAGTTCAAAGGTGAGTTGGCGACGCCAGTTGTCAATCATCGTCAGGAACGGCACAGTGCCCGCTCGATATCCAGCCAGTGATGAAGCGACCGCTTGCTGCGCATCAGGCACAATCTGATCGCGCAGCAGTATCGCCTGGTCGCGCATCGACTTGGCGCGGGCGTAGGCGTCGGTCACGCGAAACTCGATCCGGCGGCGTTCGTTGGCGGCTTCACCGGCAGCTTCAAGGGCGCCACGTGTCGCTTCACGCTCACCTGCCGCGAGTCGATCAAGCCAGATGGGTAGATTGATCGAAAACCCAATCCACCATTGATTGTCGCCATTTGCGACGCGCGACAAACCATCTGCGCTCACGGCGTTGAACGCTGCGCTGAGCGTCAGGTCGGGCTTGCGGTTGAGGCTCGCCAGCGCCCGCCGTTCGCGAAACTGTTCAACACGCTCCAGTGCAGCCTGCACGGCGGGATTGTTGGTGCGGGCAGCGTCAAGCAGTGCTGTGAGTTCTTCGTCCTCCATCCCAACCGTCGCTGGCGCGGGGTCTGGGATTTGCGCCTGGGCGGGCCGATCGAGCAGCGAATTGAGCATGGCCACGGCGCTGTCGCGCTGTTGGGCGAGCGTGACCAGGTCATTATCGAGATTGCGCAGTTCGACTGATGCGCGCAGGACGACATCCTGTGTGGCGACGCCCGCTCGATAGCGCGCCTGCGCCGCTTGCAGCGCCTGGGTGACAAGCGATCGGCTTCGCGTCGTAA
>Ga0114931_10003201_pt1 | contig 20755 bp, 22 predicted proteins | sample 2SBtaG_FD_89579 | JGI IMG/M metagenome (GOLD analysis project Ga0114931, IMG submission 89579) | Deep subsurface microbial communities from Kolumbo volcano to uncover new lineages of life (NeLLi) - 2SBTROV14_V59a metaG | ecosystem: Environmental > Aquatic > Marine > Volcanic | place: Kolumbo...
ATACCGTAATAACCTCTGCCGACAAGGTTGTAAGGGAGATCGCGGAAACAATCACAAGATATGAATGAAACCCGCCGAACGCACTTGATTAAGATCGCCCGGGGAAACGTTTATCTGCCGGTTCAAACCTACAATACTTATCTCAAAAACATTGAAGCCGTAGCACTCTTACCGCACGAAGAGGGTTTCTTAATATTTCCATTGATACGTGAATCAGCCGGTGGAGTTCTTATTAAAATAAAAAATTTGGCAGGCGACCGTATAATTCATGCGCAGGAATTCTTCCGTAACAACTCAATTCCAGAAAGCTTTGACGAAATCGTTTGTGATGCATGGTGGGAACGCGAACGACACGCGCTTTTAGTCGCTGTCCCAGCGAGCTAAGTCGTCAGGAAGCAGTTTTGATCATCGAAACCTGCTCAAATATAACTGCAAACTTAGTTTACAGTTTGAAAAAGAAGTTGACATTGCGGTGTGTCGATACTAAACTTCGTTTTACGTAAATACGCTAAGAATTTTTGCAAAAGGACGGAACCTTCTCTTATGGCTACTCTTTCCGATTCCGATTTTGAGGCTGCGTTAAAAGCTATCGAATCCGATACGGTGACCGATGAAGAAAAGGCTGAGATGCTCATGGAAATGGCGATGGGCATCCAGCAAAAACCGAAATCTGTGAAGCAGATTGAGGATGCAATTGCGCTTTATGAAAAAGCTGCGACGCTTTGCCCAATTCCTGCTATTGTTCTTAAGGCGAGAATCAAGGCGCGCCAGGCGACTGCCTATCAAGCTCTTCCAAATGGAAATCACGAAACTCTTTTCAAGGCGCAGGATTGTTTGAACCAAGCCCTTCCAACTTTCAAAGAATACTCACTCAAGGAAGAGGCAGCTGAAACTGAACTCAATTTGGGTTTAGCTGAACAGGCACTCGCGCAAAATGGAATGGGCAAGCTAGCTGACGCGATCCAACATTATCAAAATGCTCTGAGAGTTTTTACAAGACAGGATTTTCCGCAAGACTTCGCCGTCTTGCACAATAATTTGGCAATTGCCTATCTTTCGATGCCTATGTCCGACGAGCGCGGCAAGATGCGAGAAGCTTTGGCGGTGCAGTCATTTGAGGAAGTGCTTAAAGTTATAAATCTAATCGACCATCCGAGCGAATACGCAATGATAAACAACAACCTTGGGAATGCACTTCAGTACGCTTCTTCAAGCCACGCACTCGCGAATAATCTGCGAGCTGTTGAGGCGTACGACGAAGCCCTGAAGGTTCGAAATTCACGCGACACGCCTATGGAATATGCCAATACAATCGCCAATAAAGCCAACGTGTTGAGAAATCTGCCGGATGATCCGGAAGAGCTATCAAAAGGAAATCACGAGAATCTAAAACAGGCTTTTACGCTTTACGAAGAAGCACGGAGTATTTTTAAGCATTACGGACAAGCAGAAGGTGTTGCGCAAATATCTGAGACTTTGAAAGAAATTGGTAAGGAGATGAGCGTCGCAAAATCTGCGACAAACTAGGAGTTATTTAAACTAGAGAGGAAACTTATGTCGATAATTACTGTCCTGCTATCGCTTATAGCGGGGATTATTTTTGGAGCAGTCGGTGGTGCGCTTGTTGGTTGGCGAATTGCTGGCAAGGACCTCGGAGATGGATTTGCGTCTTTTATGGGTAGCATGTTTGGAATGGCTGCGGCTGTTCCGGGCGTTATTGTTGGAGTGATAATCTTAGCTTTGCTTTCTTGGGGGTAGAAAATTTTATGTGGGATATGTTTGTGAATTCGATGATAATGTTCCTGAAAGGAAAGCTCTTTCGGGATCATCAACTCGTGATGCGTCAGGGGGCAATCGGTATTGTCGTTGCAATCGTCTTGATTGTAGTTCTGGGTAAGTTTGTTTTACCGATGTGGGCTGCTGCGATGGTCGGCGGCGTGGTTAGCGGCGGATTGATGCCTTATCTTTTCAAAGATTTAAAATATAACTAATGTCCGAACCCGCCGTTAAACAAAAAGAAGAGATAGCTGCGAGTTTTGAACGCCTCGCAAGCGATATCGATAAACTCGAGGTGATCATTGCCGGATGGGATGAGCATCAGCAGCGGTCCGTTTCGGCATTAAAAAAATCGATTGAGGATCTTCACAGGGAAACTCTTAAGCGGCTAATTCGGTGTTTAAAAGACGATCCGGCAGCGGGCACAAAACTTCGCGAAGCGCTTCAGGATGACGTGGTTTATGGTGTTTTGCTCTATCACGGACTTATCAAGGAACCCCTTGAACCGCGCATATTGAAGGCACTTGAAGCAGTTCGCCCTATGCTTCAAGGGCATGGCGGCGATGTTGAATTGGTCGAGATAAAGCCGCCGGATACCGTTGAGATTCGCCTGCTCGGATCGTGTCATGGCTGCCCGGCATCCGGTCAAACGCTGACAGAGGGAATCGAAAAATCCGTTAAGGAGTTTTGTCCCGAAATTAAAAATATAAATCAGGTTAGTCGAAGCCGTTCGGAGGTTTCCAAAAGCGGAGAGGAAAAGCTTTACTTCATTAGTCCCTTTGCAAAAAACGCGGATGACCGATGGATTGAAGGTTGTTTGATCGAGGAAATCCCCAATGGGCGGGTTCTTGAGAAAAAAATAAAAGACAGATCAGTTTTGCTTTATCGTGAAGGCGAAACTGTGAGTTGTGTCGATAACGTTTGTGCCCATTTGGGAATGCCGCTCGAAATGGGGGCAATCAACAATGGCATTATCAAGTGTCCATATCATGACTTCGAATACATGCTTGAGACGGGGGAATGTATGACCGTTCCTGAAGTGCAACTCAAGGTTCATGCGGTTCGCGTAGTTGGAGAAAAAGTAGAGGTTCGTCTGGAAGAATAATGACAAAGACCTTGCGGGTAAAACTCAATCCGACCGTTCGACAAGAATCGTTGTCGTCAGCGAACGCACCGCGTCCGTTGCTTCAACCGATGCCGGATGTCGTTTTAGGCGCACCTGAGAGCGGTTCGGAAATGATTGTTTCGGTTAAGCCGACACCGACAAGCATGTTTGGTACGCGGGGCGGGGCTATTCTGGAAGATGACTCGCTCTGGATTTCCGACACCGGACATCACCGTCTGCTTGGCTGGAAAAAACTTCCGACGGAAGATAACGTCCCGGCAGATTTTGTAATTGGTCAACCCGATTTCTTTCATGAAGGTCGAAACGCCAAGGGAGATATCACTGCTCATTCGATGGACGTTCCGACGGGTGTTTCCGCGTGTGGCAATGGGCTTGCGGTTGCCGATGCCTGGAACCATCGCGTCTTGATTTGGCTTGAAATACCGGAAAAACATAACCAACCCGCCGATATCGTTCTAGGTCAAAAGGATTTTAACTCCGGCTTAGGAAATCGCGGAAAAGATTCTCCGACCGCTGAAACTCTATTTTGGTGTTACGGAGTTTTTTGGGACGGCTTACACCTGTGGGTTGCGGATACGGGCAACAGACGCGTACTTATGTGGGAGGGCGTGCCGACGCGAAATGGACAAGCTGCGGATTTGGTGCTTGGTCAGGATACTTTCGATTTAAGAGATGAAAACGGCGGCGGAGAGCCAAATGCGACGAGTATGCGTTGGGGGCACGCGGTAACCAGATGGCGGGATCGGCTTTGCGTGACTGACGCGGGTAACAACCGTGTTATGGTTTGGAACTCACTTCCGCAGAATCAGAATCAACCATGTGACTTTGTTCTCGGTCAAAAGGATTTTCGAGGTGTCGATCACAATCAGATGAGTTATTTTCCAATAGCGGATGGGTTAAACATGCCCTATGGGGTTACCGCAGTCGGAGACTGGCTTTTGGTGGCGGATACGGCGAGCTCGCGGATCGTCGGTTGGCATAAGGATGATTGTGAAAGCGGTAAAGCGGCAAGATTACTCGCTGGACAATATACGTTTGAAGACAAAGGTGATAATCGATGGGCGATGCCGGTAAGAGACAGTCTTTGTTGGAGCTATGGAATATACGCAAAGGACGACATGATCATGGTAAGTGATTCGGGGAATAGCCGGGGGTTGCTCTGGCGTGTTTCTGACGAGGTGAGAGAATCGATCTAGATGCGCGACGGAACCGGCTTAAAAATTGACGAAACTGAAATCGCTGAGCGAATTACTGTTCGCGGGCTTGTGCAAGGCGTAGGCTTTCGTCCAACAGTTTGGCGGATAGCGCGAGAATTTGGAATTTGCGGTTCGATTGTGAACAACGGAAATGGGGTTGAGATAAATGCCCAGTCATCAACAATAAATATTGATAATTTTGTGAGCTCGATGAAACGCGAAGCCCCGCCCCTTTCAAGAATCGACGAAATCAAGCGTATCAGGACCGAACCGATCAAGTACGCACACGAATTTTTGATCTTAGACAGCGAAAAGACAGCGGTTCAAACGGGTATCGTTCCGGACGCAGCGATTTGCGAAGGGTGCGCCGCCGAAACCCTAGATCCCTTTGCACGCCGTTTTCGCTACCCTTTTACGAATTGCACTCATTGCGGACCGAGACTTTCTATCATAGAAAACATACCTTACGACCGCGAAACTACCGTAATGCGGGAATTTGAAATGTGTGATGAATGTCGATCTGAATACGAAAACCCTGTGGACAGACGTTTTCACGCACAACCGATTGCCTGTTTTAAATGTGGTCCAAAGGCTTGGCTTAAACGAAGCGACGGGAAATCGCTTGCGGTTGAAGCGTTCACGATGCTGGACGATGTTGACGCTGCCTGTACCTTGATTCAGCGTGGAAAAATAATCGCTATTAAAGGACTCGGCGGATTCCAGCTTGCTTGCGACGCGACGAATCATGAGGCGGTCTCTCGTTTGCGTGAGCTAAAACACCGGGAACGAAAGCCATTTGCGTTGATGGTTAGGGATTTAGCCGTTGCAAGAAGGTTTTGTGAAATCAGCGAAACTGAAAAAGATGCGTTGGAGAGTCCGGCATCCCCAATTGTTATTTTGGACCGATCTGAGAGAGGTGATCCGCCGAATGAGCGACCGGTTGAGGAATCTGCGATTAGGTTTCAAACATCCAGCTCGGACGTTTTGGTAGAAATTTCGGATTATGTTGCGCCCGGAATGAAAACATTTGGTGTTATGCTTCCAAATACGCCGCTTCATCATTTGCTCTTAAAACGAATGCCGCGACCGATCGTTTTGACTTCGGGAAATCTTTCCGATGAACCGCAATGCACGGAAAATGGAGAAGCGATCGAGCAGCTTGGCGGGATCGCTGAATACCTGCTGACCCATGATCGCCCGATTGCGCAGCGCATAGATGACTCAGTCGTAAAAATTTATGGCGCTGAAGTCAGAGTGCTGAGACGGGCAAGAGGATATGCTCCATCGACAATTTCCCTCCCGAAAGGATTTAGTAGTGCTCCACGTGTTTTGGCTTTTGGAAGCGAACTAAAAAACACGTTTTGCCTCGGAAGAAATGGTGAAGCGATTCTTTCACAGCATATCGGCGATTTAGAGGATTCACTTACTCAAGCAGACTACCGACACAATTTAGAACTCTATAAAAGGCTCTTCGGACACAGCCCGGAAGCCTTGGTTTGTGATCTTCATCCGGAGTACATTTCGAGCAAACTGGCACGCAAGGAATTTGAACGCACACGATTACCATTGATCAAAACCCAGCACCATCATGCTCACATTACGTCGTGCTTAGCTGAAAACAACGTTCCGCTTAATGCCGCGCCAGTGATCGGTGTTGCTCTCGACGGAATCGGATTTGGCGATGACGGAACCCTCTGGGGAGGCGAGTTTTTGCTGGCTGACTACGAAAACTATTCGCGGCTGGCAACCTTTAGACCGGTTGAAATGCTGGGTGGAGAAAAAGCGGTGAGCGAGCCATGGCGAAATACATACGCGCATCTGGTGGCGGAAATGGGATGGGCAAAATTCGCTATGAACTATAGAGACCTTGAGCTATTTAAGTTTTTAGAATCCAAGCCGCGCGAAGTGCTTGATGGGATGCTCAAACAAAAGGTTAATTCACCGCTGGCAAGTTCTTGCGGAAGACTCTTTGATGCGGCGGCGGCGGCGGTTGGAATCTGCCGCGAAAACGCTTCTTACGAGGGACAGGGCGCTATCGAATTTGAAGCGGTTGTTGATGAAGAAACCCTTCATGACGAAGACGAACTTCTTGCCTATCCTTTTTCGATTCCGCGGTTACGAGGCTCGAATTTGCCCTATATTGAACCGTTAGGGATGTGGCAGGCACTTCTCGGCGATTTGATTTTGAAGACGCCTCGCGGTGTTATTTCAGCGCGGTTTCATAAGGGGTTGGCAAAAGTAATTGTCGAAATGATCAAAAAGTTGAGCAAGTACGAAAGTGGCGATGAGGAAGTGAAAACAATCGCTCTTTCCGGCGGTGTCTGGCAAAACAAGGTTCTATTTGAACAGGTAAATGCGCGATTGGGTGCTGAAGAATTTACGGTTTTAACCCACCGCAACTTGCCCCCCAACGATGGCGGGCTGTCACTTGGACAGGTAGCAATTGCTTCAGCTAGGCTAATAAAAAATAGCAAGGGAGACTAATTTATGTGCTTAGGAATTCCGGGACAGATCGTCTCGTTAGACGAAACGATACCAAAGTTAGCAACGGTTGATGTTGGCGGAGTACGACGCGAAATAAATATTTCTTGCATCGTTGACGAAGAGCACCCGCTGGAATCATGTGTCGGCGAATGGGTGCTTGTTCACGTAGGTTTTGCGATGAGCAGAATAAATGCCGAAGAAGCGGCGAACACACTTAAGCTGCTTGAAGAAATGGGGGAGGTACAAGCCGAGATCGAAGCGATGAAGGCTTCTGGTGCTGTCTGAGACAGAAATAGGTTGAATATGTCCAACAACTCCGATTCCAATTTCCTTTATCCTTTTCTGAACGATAAACGCCAGGACGTTTTTCGATTGGATCAGGCTCTGCTCGAATCGGTAAAGCAAAAAGCAAATGACAGCGTGCGGACGAAAGATGAGTTTTTTAATCAGAATGCTGACAAAATAGTTGGCATAGCAAAGGCAATTGCTAATTCTTACGAATCGGGTGGAAGACTCTTGACGATGGGCAACGGGGGATCGAGTTGTGATGCAGCGCATATCGCGGTCGAGTTTCTTCATCCCGTAACCGCAGGACGTCCGGCTTTGACCTCGATTAATTTAGGAGCCGATCTAGCGATGCTTACGGCGGTTGGAAACGATGTCGGGTTTGAACATATTTTTACTCGACAGATTATTGCGCACGGAAGAAAAAGCGATGCAGTTATTGGAATTTCAACCAGCGGAAATTCCAAAAACTTGATCGGCGGTTTTGAAAAGGCAAAAGAAATGGGTTTGGTAACGATTGGATTGGCAGGCGGAGATGGCGAGCAAATGAAAAAAGACGCAAGCGTTGATCATTGTCTTATTGTTGAAAGCGACAGCATTCATCGCGTTCAGGAATGCCACGTGGCAATCTATCACATTCTTTGGGATTTGGTTCATACCTTGCTTGCTGATAAACGAGGAGGACTGTCTGAAACTAACTCCAAAGCTGCTGGATGATCAGGTTTGGCGACCGCAATAGGTAAAATATGAAATATGTAGACGAATTTCGAGATCCGGTGAAGGCACAAACGCTCCTTAAGGAAATAAGGCAACTTGTAGAGCAAATCGATATCGTTAAAAAACGTCCTTTGCAGATTATGGAAGTTTGCGGCGGACATACTCATTCGATTTTTCGTTATGGGCTACAGGAGATGCTGCCGAAAGAAGTTGAATTCGTTCATGGTCCGGGTTGTCCGGTTTGCGTATTGCCAATGGGGAGAGTGGACGATTGTGTCGCACTTGCTGAGATGCCCCATGTAATTTTTACAACCTTTGGCGATGCTATGCGTGTACCTGGTTCGAAGAAAAGCCTGCTACAAGCGAAAGCTGAAGGCGCGGACGTGCGAATGGTTTACTCGCCGCTTGATTCATTGAAACTCGCGAAAGAAAATCCCGATAAGGAAGTAATATTTTTTGGGCTTGGTTTTGAAACGACAATGCCAAGTACCGCGCTAACGGTTTTGCAGGCAGAGAAAGAAGGAATCACAAATTTTTCGCTATTCTGTAATCACATCACGATCATCCCAACAATCAAGGCGATTCTCGATTCACCGCAACTTAAGATTGATGGCTTCCTTGGTCCCGGACACGTGAGCATGGTGATTGGAACTTCGCCCTATAATTTTATCGCTGATCATTATCACAAGCCGCTGGTCGTTGCCGGATTTGAACCGCTCGATGTACTGCATTCAATGTGGATGCTTTTAAAACAACTCGCTGAGGGACGGCATGAGGTAGAGAATCAATATGCCCGAATTGTTCCCGACCAGGGTAATTCAGCATCGCTTGGCGCAGTTGAAAAAGTCTTCGAACTCCGGGAGTTTTTTGAGTGGCGCGGTCTTGGTTCGATCGATCATTCGGGCGTGAGAATTCGAAAGGAGTTTGCGGAATTTGATGCAGAAGTAAAATTCCCGGTACCAAATCTAAAAATCGCCGATCCTAAATCGTGCCAATGCGGCGAGGTTTTAAAAGGCGTGATTAAACCAAAAGACTGTAAGGTTTTTGGCACGCAATGTTCGCCGGAGACTCCGCTTGGCGCACTGATGGTATCGACAGAAGGCGCTTGTGCAGCTTATTACAATTACGGACGGGTGCAGATTGAACCGAGAGAAAAGACCGCTTCTGTTTAATTAAGGATTTATGTCGCAGGAAAAACCACAAAGAAAGCTAAGAGAAACAACAATCAATATGGCGCATGGCAGCGGCGGCAAGAAAATGCGTGACCTTATAGAGGATGTTTTCCTCGGTGCGTTTCACAATCCGCTGCTTGCTCCGCTTGAGGATCAGGCTTCGATTGATCTTGCGAAGTTTACTTCAAAAGGGGATCGTCTTGCGTTTACAACCGATTCTTTTGTCGTCAGCCCTCTCTTTTTTCCAGGCGGAAACATAGGAGATTTGGCGATCAATGGCACTGTTAATGATTTGGCTGTTAGTGGAGCGAAGCCGCTTTATCTTTCATGCGGAATGGTGCTCGAAGAAGGACTCTCGGTTGAGCGTTTGCGTGAAGTTGTTACAAGCATGCGCGTAGCCGCGGACAAAGCCGAAGTCTTGATTGTTACGGGTGATACGAAGGTGGTTGAGCGGGGTGCCGCAGATAAGCTGTTTATAAACACAGCGGGAGTGGGTGCAATTCCAAAGGGAATAAACATCTCGGCTTCGAATCTATGTATCGGTGACAAAATCATTGTAAATGGTTTTTTGGGAGATCACGGTTGCGCGATTCTGCTTGCGCGAAACGAACTGGCACTTGAGACAGATATTGAAACGGATTGCCAACCGCTAAATGATCTGATTTCAACAATACTCGCGGTTTGTCCGGAAATACGTTCGATGCGTGATGCTTCGCGTGGCGGAATCGCGACGGTTTTAAATGAGTTTGCCGAAAGTTCCGATGTTGGGATTGTGATCGATGAAAATGCTCTTCCGTTAAGAGAGACCGTAAAAGGCGCATGCGAAATTTTAGGTCTTGACCCGCTTTATCTGGCGAATGAAGGAAAACTTGTTGCCGTTGTACCTGCGGATAAATCTGATGAGATCATTTCGGCGATGCGCGAACATCCGGCGGGAAGAGATGCATCAATTATCGGCGAAGTGGTCGAGTCTCCGAAACATACGGTTGTAATGAATACGGCATTCGGCGGTGGACGAATCGTCGATGTTTTGGTCGGAGAGCAATTGCCGAGGATTTGTTAGAAATGGGTACCGACTGATTAGGAGTTGGACGAAAACCGAACCTAGAATTTTATGCACGAACTTGGAATTACTAGAAACGTGGTCGCGATTTGCGCCGAGAATTCGAATGGCACGGCGGTAAAGCGAGTGACGCTTGAGATTGGAAAACTGAGCGCGATTATGCCAGAATCGGTTCGCTTCTGTTTTGATATTTGCGCAAAAGGGACTGTCGTAGAGGGTGCGACACTTGAGATATTGGAGGTCGAAGGACTTGGCAAGTGTGCCGAGTGCCGTGGCGCGGTTGAGATGAATCAACCCTTTGGAAAGTGTGCGTGCGGGAGTCGAAATCTCAAAATTGTCGCTGGCGAAGAACTAAAAGTTAAGGAGATCGAAGTTTAATTATGTGTGCTACTTGCGGATGTTCGGATACGGATAAAATTATGGTAACAACCGAAACGGGTGACCAAAAAATGGTGCCCCATGAGGAGGCGCACGCGCATGGATACAGCCATTCGCATGAGGAAGATCGTTTTCATGAACACAACCAAAACCAGTCGGAACGCCTCGGTAGTGCGGCGGCGGCTGTTACCGCTAAAACGCATCACACGATCATCGAGCTTGAAGCCGAAATTCTTAACAAGAATCAACTTATTGCGGAACGCAATCGTGCGTGGCTTGAGGCTAAAGGAATTCTTGCGCTGAATTTGGTTAGCTCGCCCGGCTCGGGAAAAACGACGTTGCTTGAGCGCACGATCAACGATCTAAAAGATGAATTTGAAATTGGTGTTGTCGAAGGCGATCAGGAAACGCTAAACGACGCTGAGCGGATTCGTGCAACCGGCTGTAAAGCAATTCAGATAAATACCGGAACGGGGTGTCATCTTGAAGCTGATATGCTTGCGCGAGGGTTGGAAAGTTTAGCCCCATCAGAGAACTCACTCCTTTTTATTGAAAACGTCGGAAATTTAGTCTGTCCCGCGATGTTTGATCTGGGTGAACGGGCAAAGGTGGCGATCCTTTCTGTAACTGAGGGCGAGGACAAGCCTCTTAAATACCCACATATGTTTAGGGCTAGCGATGTTATGTTATTAAACAAAATTGATTTGCTGCCGTATCTAAATTTTGATGTTGAACGATCAATCGAGTATGCAAAAGAAGTCAATCCAAATATAGAAATATTGAAGGTTTCCGCAACTGGTGGCGAGGGGTTGGAGAAGTGGTATAGCTATTTGCGCTCTCTTTAATGAGCCCAGGCAACACTTTCTATCCGCCACCTGGCTTTTAGTTGGTAATCCGACGCCGCTAAACGTCGAGAAATATAAGGCGTGGTTGGGGGATACAGTGGAAATAAATCAGATTATTTGAGTGCGGGTTTAACGAATCTCGATTTAACGGATGATGAATTCTTGACTTTTTTTGTAATAGAAATTAGGTTGGATGTATCTTGCTAAACATCTCCGAGACAATTGAAAAATCGACTCAAATTTTGCAATTATGTGGAATTACAGAGCCGGGTCGCGAAGCAAATTCTCTTTTATCTTTAGCAATCAAACGGGACAGAGCCTTTTTGATTGCCCATTCCGAATACGAATTATCCCGGGAAGAAGAAATTCTTTTTGACGAGTTTATTCGGAGGCGCTCTCAACACGAGCCATTTCAACACATTGCCGGGAAACAAGAGTTCTGCGGAATGGACTTTATCGTTACGCCCGATGTAATGATTCCGCGTCCCGAAACTGAATTGATTGTGGAGGCGGGTCTCAAAATTTTACGAGATTTGGAGAGTCAAGAGATTTGCGAAGTCGGAATCGGGTCAGGGTGCATTAGTGTTTCGATTTTGAGTGAAATGAAAAACGCTCAGGCGATTGGGTTAGATATTTCAGAAAAAGCATTAGTGATTGCCGGGAAAAATGCTGAGCGACATGGTGTTCTAAGCAGGTTAGACCTGGAATGGTCGGACGTTTTTGAAGTGTTATCGGAAGACAGGCAATTTGATCTGGTCGTTTCAAACCCTCCGTATGTGCCTAGGGATGATGTAAAAACGCTTCAAGCCGAGGTGCGCGATTTTGATCCCCGTGTCGCGTTGACGGATGGAAAGAATGGACTTTCTATTATTAAGAAAATTATTGATGAGTCGCCTATATATTTGAAGCCGACGGGGTTTTTGCTTATGGAAATGGGTTTTAATCAATCTTATAGGGTTCGCGAAATGTTTTCATCCGAGGTCTGGAAATTGGTAAACTTTTTTTCGGATTTGCAAGGGATTCCGCGAATGGTAAAAGCGCAATTAGGCGAATAATAAGTTCTTGACCTCTCTTGTTCGTTTTAATTGCCGTTGATGAGGGCTTTCTGTTATATTCAATGTATAAAAAAATTTAAAACACTTTTGTTAAAGCAGTTTTTTTAAGTTAGGAGATTTATTATGGGTTACGAACAAGAAAGAGAAGATGCGAATGCGAGTACGAAATTAACTTATTTATTGATCGGTGGCGGGATTGGAGCAATTTTGGCTTTACTTTTTGCGCCGAAAGCCGGACACGAACTTCGCGAAGATATAGCGGATGCTACCCGGAAAGGAATTGAAAAAGGTAAAGAAACGGCAGGTCAGCTGCAGGAGACTGCCGAGGAATATTATGAAGTAACACGCGATAAAGCGAACGAACTTTATGCCACGGCTCAGGATCGTGCGGAGGACTTTACCGAAAAAGCAAGGTCGGCGGCGGCTCAGAGTGCGAACCCTATTTCAGCGGCTATTGATGCTGGTAAGCAAGCGTATATTGACGAAAAACGTAAGAATGAATCGAAATCGATTAGTGAAGGACGCCCGAATTACCCGGTAAATGAAGATAAGAAGAACGAAAACAAGGCGGATAAAAAAGAAGAAAAGAAGTAAATTATGAATGCAAATGACCCACAATTTTGGATGATGATCGCTTCAATTGTAATTGCGGTTTGCTTTATTGTTATGGCGATTGCGTTAATTGCGATTGCCGTAATCGTAAGGAAAGTTATTGGAACGGTAAAACGAGTCGAAGAAAGGGTTGATCCTTTGATTACTCAAGTAAATCAGATTAGCGTTCAAGGAAAAGAAGTTGCGGTACAGTTTAACGAGCTTTCCGGACATCTTGCGCTAGCTTCGAAGAATTTTTCGGATTCGACAGGATTGATTAAGGAAGAGGTTGCGGAACTCAAACAACTTGTCGGACAAACGGCGATTGTTGCAAAAGATAAGGTCGAGGTTGTTAGCGAGGCTATCGACCGAACCCAACTTCAGGTAACTACGACGGCGGATTTTATTCAGGCGAAGGTCGTCCAACCGGCGTCGGAAATGGCGGCGATCATGGCTGGTGTTCGTAAGGGACTGGAGGTTTTATTTGCTCCTTCTCCGAAACGTATTGACCGCGCTTATCACGATGATGAGATGTTTATTGGGTAAATCTTTTCAAATTTAGAACAACCGGGCGATTTCTAGGTCGCCCTTTTTTTGTGAAAATATGGGATTCATACTCGCACTTGATCAGGGGACGACTTCGAGCCGGGCAATTATTTTTGATCGTGACAGTCGGATTGTTTCTATTGCGCAAAGGGAGTACAAGCAGATTTATCCAAAAAGCGGCTGGGTCGAACACGATCCTCTGGAGATTTGGGAATCGCAAAAGGATACCGCGATTGAAGCTATCAAAAAAGCGAATTTGAACGCCTCGGACATTGCCGGAATTGGAATTACAAATCAGCGTGAAACTTCGATAATCTGGGACCGAAAAACCGGTAAGCCAGTTTGTAATGCAATTGTTTGGCAGGATCGCCGGACGGCAAAATTTTGTAATAACATTAGAAAGGAATATGGAGACCTGATTAGAAAGAAAACCGGTTTAGAGGTTGACGCATATTTTTCCGCGAGCAAGGTAAACTGGATTCTAAAGAATGTTGAAGGTGCGAGGGAAAAAGCGGAAACAGGCGCGCTGTGTTTTGGCACGGTCGATACATGGCTTACGTGGAAATTAACCGATGGTGATAAGTATTTGACCGATGTTTCAAATGCCTCGCGGACAATGCTTTTCAATATTCACGATGTAGAATGGGATAAAGATCTCCTCGATATTTTTAACGTGCCGCGAAATCTTTTGCCCGAAGTTCGCAGCTCATCTGAGGTGTATGGTGTAGTTAAAGCACCGAATGAGTTATATGGGATCGAAATAGCGGGGATTGCGGGTGACCAACAAGCTGCTCTCTTTGGACAAACTTGTTTTGAGAAAGGTACGACCAAAAATACATTTGGAACTGGATGTTTTTTGCTGCAAAATACCGGAGAATATGCGGCTGAATCAAAAAATAAACTACTTACGACAATTGCCTGGCAAATTGGCGATCGGTGTGAATATGCTCTTGAAGGAAGTGTGTTTATTGGAGGAGCGGTTGTTCAATGGTTGCGAGACTCGCTCGAAATTATCGATGATTCCTCAGATGTCGAAGTGCTTGCAAATTCGGTTAATGATAATGGCGGAGTTTATTTTGTGCCGGCATTTGCAGGACTTGGCACGCCTCATTGGAATCAAGAGGCGCGAGGGGCGATTTTAGGATTAACACGGGGAACGGGAAAGGCGCATATTGCGCGCGCCGCGGTCGAATCGATCGCTTTTCAAACAGCGGATTTGATTGAAGCTGTGCAAAAAGATTCGGGGATTAAATTAGACGAATTAAGAGTTGATGGTGGTGCCACAAAAAATGACTCGCTTTTGCAGTTTCAAGCCGATGTCCTTCAAATTCCCGTTGTTCGATCCAAGATTACAGAAACAACCGCCCTCGGTGCGGCATATTTAGCAGGGCTCGCGGTTGGCTTTTGGCATAGTAAATCTGATTTGCAGGAACATTGGCAAGAAGATGTTCGATTTGAACCCAGTATTACGAGAGAACATGCAGGAAAGATGCGGTCGAAGTGGAATGAAGCAGTAAAGAGGTCGTTAAATTGGGCAATCTAACCTGGATATTGCACGAAGGGAATGGATTTTCTGGCTAATATGGCAAAGAGGCTTGTTCAAAATCTCTTAAAGCATAGCCATAGCTATGGTTTAAGAGATTTTGGGCAAGAATCAAAGCCAGATTTGTCAGAAATCCGTTCAGATACAAACTATAATTTTTGAAAACCTCGATTTTCTCTCGTAACATGATGAAAAACCAAGTGTTTATCGGAATTATTGTATCGCCTTCGTGCAATATCCAGGCTAAATGCCGGCAGTAGATAAAACTCTTAATTTCCAATAAAAAAGTCGAGTGGCTTTTGTGCCACCGACTTTAGATCAGAACCAAAAACAATTATTTTTCCTGGTTTTCGCTCTGCGTTTTTGTTTTCTCTGTTCCAACCGAAGCCTCCGGTAAGGGCAGACCGATTCCATCGGATTTCGCTTCGGGGCTAACTTCCTCATTCTCGTCCTGCGGTTTTGAAATAATCATCTGACCCGATTTTTTTGAAAAAGTAAGTTTTTCGAGTTTTTTGTCAAAATCAACTAAGACAATATCCCCCGTTTCTAATTGCTGTGTAGCAACGAGATTTGACAAAGGGTAAACCAAAAACCGCTCGATTGAACGTTTTAGATGTCTTGCTCCATATTTCAAATCGATCCCCTCAAGCAAAAGAAACTCTTTCGCTCCGTCGGAGCATTTAAATAGGAACTTTGTTCCAGCTGAGTCGGTGATTCGATCTTGTACGGCGGCTAACTCGATGTCCAAAATATCGCGCAGATGGTGTTCTTTAAGGCTTCTAAAGACTACAACCTTATCAATCCTATTCATGAATTCCGGAGAGAATTTCCGTTTAGCCGCCTCAAGTGCTGTACGGTAAATTTTCGTATCAATGGCGTCGTCTTTTGGATCGGTTTTGGATTTTTTGGGCGCAAAACCAATTCCGCCAGAAATCATATCAGACATCTCTCTGGCTCCGAGATTTGATGTCATAATAACGATAGTATTTGAAAAACTAACAGATCGATTATCGCCAAGCGTTAGCGTCGCTTTGTCTAAAATACCCAAAAGCAGTTGCCATAGAGAATCGGACGCTTTTTCAATTTCATCAAAAAGTACAAATGTTAGTTTAGCGTCGTCGGTATGATTCTTGTCCAAATTCTCTTGCGTAAGCATTGGAGAGGTTTCACGATGACCCAAATACCCTGGCGGCGAGCCGATTAGTTTAGCTATTTCGTGGGAGTGTTGAAATTCCGCGCAATCGATTTTAACCACCGAACGCTCATCGCCATGAAGAACACCTGCCGAAGCTTCAACTACACGTGTTTTACCGGATCCAGTAGGACCCAAAAAAATCATCGTACCGATTGGGCGCGCGGGGTTATTCATACCCGCAAGATAGATTTGGTACAAACCGCTCATACGGCGGACGGCGCGTTCTTGCCCAACAATAAGAGCCGACAATCTATCTTCAAAATCTTGCGCGAGCGGGCTCTTTATATCAGGGTTTAGCAAAATCAATTTATCGCTAGTTTTTTTCTTTTTTGCCATTTTGTTTGTCATTCGTGTATCTCCTCGTCAAAAAAACGGGTAACGTTTATGCTAACAGCAACAACGATTTTTCAAAACCACTCTTGTGAAACTCCGACAAGTTTCTATTCGTATCGATGGTTTCAAAGGAATTTGAGTTTGCTAGATTCGTTTTTGAGGTTTGGCTTAACTTTAGTAATAAGAGTCAATTCCGAGCAAAACCGACTGTCTATATTGTTTAACACAAAAGACTTAGGTTTTGCAAGGGTACCCTTGTTTGGGTAGTGTTGGAATCACGAGCTTGTTGCTTTAGAAATTTTTCTCTAAAAAGGGAATAATAAAATGATAAATATGTATTGGTATAGTGGTAGCGGTGTTTGAGCGCAAAAATTTACAAGAGGTTACACGTGTTTAAGTTAGTAAAAGGAAAGACAAAAGAAGAAGAGCTTTGGGAGAATTTTGAGCTTGAAGCGATGCCTTTCTCGCAAGATTTATTTCGGGTGGCTATGTTTTTGAAGCGCAATCGAGACTTGGCGGAAGATTTGGTGCAAGAAACAATGATGCAGGCACTCAAATCTTTTCATAGGTATAAAATGGGTACGAATTGTAAAGCGTGGCTTACTACCATCATGTATAACACCCATTATAAGCAGCTCAGAAAACTGAATAATCTACAATTGGTTCCAGATACAGAAGAAAAAATTGCCCAGACGGTGCCGTTTGAGGCGTCTGTTCCTCAACACATTACGGATTGGGATGTTTTGGAAGCAATAAAGCAGGTGCCTGCAATTTTTAGAGAAATAGTCGTCTTATGTGATGTGGAAGATTTTTCTTACAAGGAAATTGCGTCGATTATGAATATACCGATGGGAACAGTAATGTCGCGGCTTCATCGAGGGCGCAAGATTTTACGAGGTGAACTCGCTCTTTATGCGAGGAATTACGGCATCAAAGATGGAGAAGATTTGACAGAAGTTAGAAAGGAAGGAGGGAAATCTAAATGAATTGCAAAGATTTCCGAGAAATAATTGACTCATATTTAAGCGACGAGCTTTTAACCGAAACCAACCACGGTATTTTGCGGCATTTGGAAGATTGTCCGGTATGTAGGGATGAAATTGAAGCTCGCCGTGCGGTGAGAAGTCATTTAAGATCAGCGATTAGAAACGAATCTCAATATCTAATTGATGAGAAATTTGCTGGAGACTTATGCGCGAATCTTCGCGGTAGTTTAACTACCAAACCTACTACGCGGCGTTCGTTTTATTCGAACAACCGCTCGTGGATGGCTGTTGCGGCGAGTTTATTAATTGTAATTTCGGTTGGCATGGTTTATTTGAATCAGTCAGGGAGTATCAGCACGTCAGAGGTTGCACAAGAGAGTATTTCGATACCGAATTTACCGGCGACGCACATTGTAAATATTGCACTTGGTGATCATGAGTATTGTGCCGTTCAGCACGGTTCGTCGAAGGATCATCCGGTTTCCTTGGTAAAGGAAGCGGTTGAATATCGAGGAATGGAGAAAGTTGTATTGCCGGCTATCAAGACTGTTTTGAAGGGGTATTAATTAACAGAATCTCACTACTGTAAGTATAAGGATGTTAAGTTTGCCCATCTGATTTTGAAAAAAGAAAAGAAGGCTGTTTCAGTTCTGGTAACAAATTCGAATGGTTTTGACCGACTCAAAGAAGGAATTCAAAGTTTTGCGGCTGAAAAATATCAGATTGCGCGTTTCGATACCGAAAAGAGAGCTGTTTTTGTCGTTTCGAATCTTGATGAGCAACAGAACTTTAGAGCTTCTGAGGCTCTGTTTAAGCCGATGCAGGAGCACTTTTTAAAAGCAGACGACAGAAAGCTTAACGCTACGGTTTTGACGAGTTTCTAAATAATTGGAACAGCGAATTTTGTAGATTAGTTTTATTTCAGGGGAGAACGTTTACTAATTTATTAAGTTTGCTGTTTCGATTGCTTTCAATATCAATTTTTTCCTCAATGGACTCAGGTTCTTAGAACAATTTGCTCGGATTAGTAGAATCGATATTTCCTACCTGAAAGGTGTCCCGGAATCGATAGATTGACGCAAAAGGTACACAGAAAAAAGAAAAACCCCAAAAGAATGGTTGCGGCGGCTAATAAAAGAAAAATAGCGGGTCTTAGATAAAACCCGCTATAAAAATACCTTCGAAAAAAAAGACTTAAATGAATCTTTTTTATTCGTCGTAATATTCACGCCCCAAATGTGTTATTAATTCTTCACCTTGTAAATGCCTGAGAGTATTCTTCAATTTTTTCAATTGGATGAAGATATCATGTTCGGGATAAAGCCCGGGTGCCGTTTGTGGTGCTTTGAAATAAAATGAAAGCCATTCTTGAATCCCGCTTAAATTGGCACGGTTCGCTAAGTCCATAAACAAAGCCAAATCAAGCACCAGAGGAGCCGCAAGAATCGAATCTCGGCAGAGGAAATCGATTTTAATCTGCATCTTATACCCAAGCCACCCAATGATGTCTATGTTGTCCCAACCTTCTTTATTGTCGCCGCGTGGGGGATAATAGTTGATACGGACAACATGTTTAAAGTCTCCATAGAGATCAGGATAAACATCCGGTTGCAAAATGTGTTCGAGAACCGAAAGCTTTGATGTTTCTTTCGTTTTAAAGCTTGAAGGGTCGTCCAAAACTTCGCCATCCCGATTACCTAAGATATTTGTCGAAAACCAACCTTCAAGTCCTAAGCTGCGAGATTTTAACCCCGGAGCGATAATTGTTTTCAACAAGGTTTGACCGGTTTTGAAGTCTTTACCGCAAATTGGTACGCCTTCATCTTCAGCAAGCTTAGTTAAGACAGGAATATCCACGGTTAGATTTGGTGCGCCATTGGCAAAAGGAACTCCAGATTTAATTGCCGCGTAAGCATAAATCATCGAGGGAGCGATATTTTCATCGTTGTCATAAAGAGCTTTTTCAAAGGCTTCCAGGTTTTGATGGATTTCTGAAGGCTCAATATAAATTTCGGTGGAGGCTGCCCAGATCATGACCAATCGGTCACAATTATTGGATTGCTTGAACTCTGATAGTTCGGCAATGAGCTGCTCGGCAAGCTCCATTTTATTTTTACCCGTTTTAACGTGTTCGCCATTTAGGCGTTTTACAAAACGATTATCAAAGACCGCTTTCATAGGCTTTAACGAAGAAAGTTGTTCCGAAACTTGATTGAGCAAGTCTTTATCCAAAACCCCGGCATTCATCGCCGCGTCATATGCATTTTCTTCAAAGATGTCCCAAGCACCAAAAACAATATCATCCAGACCCGTAAGCGGAACAAAATCTTTTATCATTGGAACGTTATTGTCGGTTCGCTTTCCGAGACGAATCGTTCCCATCTGAGTTAAACTTCCTATTGGTTTCGAGATGTCGCGTTTTATAGCTTCAACGCCCGCTACGAACGTTGTGCTTACCGCACCGAGACCAACCGTTAAAACACCTAATTTTCCTTTCGCGGGAGCGATTCCCACTTCTTTATTTGACATTTAAAATCTCCTTAATTAAACAGAAAGAAAATAATAACTTTACCGAAAAGCTAAGGCAACCGCAGAGCGGGTATTTAAGCAGTTTTATAGATAGTATATTCAATTTCTTCAAAGATATTATCTCGGTTTTCGATTTCAGAGAGGAGTTCTTCGCTTATTTCGCCTTTATCGAGCGCATCAGCCAATAAATTGAATCGATGGATATGTGATTTAAAACGTCTCGACGAATATTCTACAGTTGTGCCCTGATAAATTTGAAAAGCCCAATCACTCGATTGCGCAAGCAAAAGTTCCCGCGCACATTGGTTTAAGGCGCGGTGTTCTATCTCGCTTGGCGTAACAAAATAATTAGCAAGAGCGGTCATTTTCTTTTCAGCGTCATGTGTGTAGTTGTACATCCAAGAGGTTTTTTCATTGAGCCAAACTTTGTAGTATCCATTTTCTCCCCAAGAGGATGCGGAAGGCTTTTGTGTTTGAATCGGAGTGTTCGAATCTAGATAATCGCCCGGCGTGATGGCTTCGATTTCATTTTGATCGAAGTGGAGTTTTCGAAAAAGAAAGTCTATAAAAGATGGTCCTTCAAACCACCAATGCCCATAGAGTTCCGCGTCATAAGGAGAGGTTACCAAAGGAGGGTGTCCGTTAAAGGTTTCGCGCAGCTTATGGGCTTGTTTAATGCGCTTATCGATAAAATCTGATGCGTCGAGTGCGGATTGTTCGCGCGCAATCTTAGGGATATAAGGCAATTTATCGTTTTGACCGGCTTCTCGCCCAGTAATTTGGTAGTATTTTAATCCCAAATGCCGACGATTGCCATCTTCGTGAAGGTGTGGTTTTAAATAGTCGATCGGTAAATCCCAGCCGATATCACGATAAAATTCGCGATAGACATTATTCCCGGGATAGCCTACCTCAGCACTCCAAACTTGTCGTGA
>Ga0114931_10003202_pt1 | contig 20752 bp, 20 predicted proteins | sample 2SBtaG_FD_89579 | JGI IMG/M metagenome (GOLD analysis project Ga0114931, IMG submission 89579) | Deep subsurface microbial communities from Kolumbo volcano to uncover new lineages of life (NeLLi) - 2SBTROV14_V59a metaG | ecosystem: Environmental > Aquatic > Marine > Volcanic | place: Kolumbo...
GCGGAGGCTCCCGAGAGCGTAGCGACGCCTGCGTCCGCGGAGGCTCCCGAGGGTTCGGAGAATACATAGGCGTGGGAGCTGCGCCGCAGATCGCGAAGTCCCGGCGCAAGGGTGAGGAGAAAACGTGGCAGTCACGGCACAGGCAGTCAAAGAGCTCCGCGAGCGTACCGGCGCGGGGATGATGGAGTGCAAGCGCGCCCTCACGGACGCGGCTGGAGATGGCGACAAGGCTGTGGTGCTGTTGCGCGAGCGCGGGCTCGCGAAGGCTGTGAAGCGCGCCGGTCGCGAGACCAGCGAGGGGACCATCGCCATGGCGCTGCAGGCTGGCGCCGCAGGGATTGTCGAGCTCGGCTGCGAGACCGATTTCGTGGCCAAGACCGACGATTTCCAGGCGCTGGCGGAGAAGCTGGCCGCCGTAGTGCTGGCCAATCCCGAGGCCTCGGACATAGCGGCGCTTGCAGAGCTCGAGATCGCCGGGGAGAAGGTCGCAGAGATCATCTCCCAGGCGATCGGCAAGCTGGGCGAGAACATCGTGCTCAAGCGTATCGCGCGTGAGGATGCCGGAGCGGGTCAGGCGGGCGGCTACATCCACGCCGGAGGCAAGCTCGGCGTGATCGTCGGGCTGCGCACCGAGGCCTCCGGTGAACGCGTGGCGGCCCTGGCTCGGGATGTGGCGATGCATGTCGCGGCGGCCGATCCGAGCCCCGTGGGCGTGGATCGGGACGAGGTGCCCAAGGCGCTGCTGGACAAGGAGGCGGAGATCTACCGCAAGCAGGCCGAGCAGGAGGGCAAGCCCGAGAAGGTGATCGAGAAGATCGTCGAGGGCCGCATCCGGAAGTACTACCGGGAGGTCTGCCTCCTCGAGCAGGCCTTCGTGAAGGATCCCGAGCGCAGCGTCCAGCAGATCCTCGCGGATGCGGGGAAGGAGCTGGGAAGCCCGGTGGTGGTGAGCGGCTTCGTGCGCTTCCGGCTCGGTGAGGTCGGAGGCGCATGACCCAGCCGGCCTACCAGCGCATCCTCCTCAAGCTCTCCGGAGAGGTTCTAGCCGGAGAGACGGGGTTCGGGATCCAGCCCGCGGTGATTCGCAAGGTCGCCCAGGAAATTCGCGAGGTCCACGAACTGGGGACGCAGGTGGCCCTGGTCATCGGGGGCGGCAACATCATCCGCGGGATGAGCGCAGCGAACCAGGGCATGGACCGGGCTACGGCGGACTACATGGGCATGATGGCCAGCATCATGAACGCTGTGGCTCTCCAAGATGCCCTCGAAAAGCTCGAGATCGATACGCGGGTGCTCTCGGCCCTGGAGATCAAGGAGATGGGCGAGCCCTACATCAGGCGGCGCGCGGTGCGCCACTTGGAGAAGGGCCGGATCGTGATCTTTGCTGGAGGGACGGGCAACCCATACTTCACTACGGATACGGCGGCGGCGCTGCGCGCGGCGGAAGTGCACGCGCAGGTGGTACTGAAGGCAACGAAGGTCGACGGTGTCTACTCTGCAGATCCTGAGAAGGTGCCGGGCGCCAAACGCTTCGAGCGGCTCAGCTACGAGCAGGTCATTCAGCAGGATCTGCGCTTCATGGACCAGGCCGCAATCTCCCTGTGTCGCGAAAACGGGTTGACCATCGTCGTCTTCGACATGAATGTGGCCGGCAATGTACGCAAGGTGGTTGCAGGAGAGTCCGTTGGCACCACGGTCGCCGACTGAACGGAGGCACACCCATGTCCGAGGAAGACATTGGAATCGTCATTGGCGAGGCGAGGGAAGAGATGGAGAAATCCCTGCGCAGCCTGCATGTCGAGCTTCAGAAGGTGCGCACCGGGCGCGCCAATCCCTCGCTGCTGGATGGCGTACAGGTGGACTACTACGGCACTCCCACGGCGCTCAATCAGCTTGCAAACCTGAGCGCGCCAGATCCGCGGCTGATCGTTGTCTCGCCCTTCGACAAAGGAGCCCTGGCCGGCATCGAGAAGGCCATCCAGGCGGCTGGGCTGGGTTTGATGCCGCAAAACGACGGCAAGATCATTCGCCTTCCCATCCCAGCGCTGACCGAAGAGCGGCGCCGGGAGCTGGTCAAGCAAATCAAGAAGACGGCCGAAGATCACAAGATCGGAGTCCGAGAAGCGCGTCGCGGTGCAGTGGGCATGCTGAAGGATTTGGAGGCCGATGGTTCGGTGCCCGCAGATGATCGGCGCCGGGCGGAGAAGAATGTCCAGGATCTCACGGACCGCCAGATCGCCAAGATCGACGAGATGATCTCGCGCAAGGAAGCAGAGATCCTCGAGGTCTGAGGAGGGCCGGGCCCGGGAATGTCGGCGATTCGCCCTGACCAGATCCCCCAGCACGTTGCCGTGATCATGGACGGCAACGGGCGCTGGGCCGAGCGAAGGGGCCTCGATCGTGGGGAGGGCCACCGCCACGGCGTAGACTCCGTGCGCGCTGTCGTGCGCGCCGCGGATGACCTCGGGGTGCGTTGGCTCACGCTCTTTGCGTTCTCGTCAGAGAACTGGAGCCGTCCCAGGTCGGAGGTGGACCTGCTGATGAAGCTTCCAGAGGAGTTCTTCGAGGGGGAGCTGCCGGAGGTCATCGAGCGAAACTGCCGCATCCGGGCCGTGGGGCGTCTGGACCGGCTGCCGCCGACAGTGCGCCGCTCCGTCGAGGATGCGATTGCGCGCACCCAGGGCAACACGGGTATGCAGCTGGTCTTTGCCCTCTCCTACGGCGGCCGTGCGGAGATCGTGGACGCGGTACGTCGCCTGCTGCGCGAGCACGAGCCAGACCAGCTCGATCCGGAGGCGGTGGACGAGAAGACCTTGGCTGCGCACCTGGACGAGCCGGAGATGCCCGACGTGGACCTGTTGATTCGCACGGGTGGAGAGCGGCGCGTCTCAAACTTTCTGCTCTGGCGGATTGCCTACGCCGAGATCGTGACGACGGAGCTGATGTGGCCGGACTTTGGCCCCAAGGATCTCGAGGAGGCCATTGCGGATTACCAGTCCCGGGAGCGTCGCTTCGGCAAGACGAGTGCCCAGGTCAAAGGGGGGGGCCAGCGCGCGTGAAACGGATCGCCCTGCTGGGAAGCACTGGGAGCATCGGAGGGCAGACTCTCGATGTGGTGGCTCAGTTTCCCGAGCGCTTCTGTGTCACGGCGCTGGCGGCGGGGCGGCGGGTCGAGAAGCTGGCCGACCAGGTCCGCCGCTTCGCCCCTGCAAAGGTGGCTGTGGCCGAGGAAGCCGGGGCCCAGGAGCTTCGCGAGCGTCTGGGCCCGCACCCCGTGGAGATCCTCGTGGGGGAGGCTGGGTTGCAGGCGGTGGCGACCCACGCAGCGGACGTGGTGGTGGCCGGTCTGGTCGGAGCCATCGGACTTGCGCCGACGCTCGCTGCAATTCGCGCCGGCCGGGACATCGCCCTGGCCAACAAGGAAGTCATGGTGATGGCCGGTGCCCTGGTGAACCGCGAGGTGGCCCGTCACGGTGTGCGCCTGCTGCCGGTGGACAGCGAGCACAGTGCCATCTTCCAGGCCCTGGAGGGCCAGCGCAGGGAGGACGTCTCGCGAATCCTGCTCACCGCTTCGGGTGGGCCGTTTCGCACCTGGAGCGCAGACCGCATCGCCCTGGCCAGCGTGGAGGAGGCCCTCAACCACCCGAATTGGGATATGGGGCCCAAGATCAGCGTCGACTCTGCAACCCTTTCGAACAAGGGGCTGGAGGTGATCGAGGCGCGTTGGCTCTTCGGCGTGCCGCCGGAACAGATTGCGGTGGTGGTGCACCCGCAATCGATCGTACACTCGCTGGTGGAGTACGTGGATGGCTCCGTACTCGCGCAGCTCGGCCTGCCCGACATGCGCGGGCCGATTGCCTACGCACTGGCCTATCCGGAGCGCGTGCCGGTCCGAGTGCCGCGGCTGGACCTGGCTGCCGTGGGGCGCCTGGACTTCGAGGAACCGGATACCAAGCGCTTCCCTTGCCTGGACCTGGCCTTTCGCGCGCTAGCCGGGGCGGAGGCCGGCCCCGCGGTCTTCAATGCAGCCAACGAGGAGTCCGTGGCGGCGTTCCTGGCCGGAGTGATCCCATTCCTGGGGATCGCCTCCGTCAACGGGGGCGTGCTCGAGGCCTTCCTGGCCGAACATCGCGGGGAGCAGGTGCAGAACCTCGCTGCCGTGCTGGAGGCGGACGCCTGGGCCCGTGGCGAGGCGCGTCGACGAATCGAGGCGCTGCAGGCCGTATGAGCTCCCTCGGCGTGCCGTTGCATATGCTCTTTGCCGCTGTCTTGATGCTCGGCGTGCTCGTCACTGTGCACGAATTCGGTCACTTCCTCGTGGCCAAGCTGTGCGGGGTACGCGTACTCAAGTTCTCCATCGGTTTCGGCGCGCCCATCGGCCTTGGGCGCTTCCGGATGGCCTGGCATCACCGCGGGACGGACTACGTGGTGGCCTGGATCCCCCTCGGCGGCTTCGTGAAGATGCTGGGCGAAGTTCCCGGGGAGGTGGAGCACGGTCTGGCCGAGGAGGATCGTGCGCACAGCCTCGGAGCGCAGCCCACCTGGAAGAAGCTCGCGATCATCTTTGCGGGGCCCGCGATGAACCTCTTGCTTCCGGTCGTCGTGCTGACAGGCAGCCTGTGGGTCGGTATGGATCGGCCCGAAGCCGTGGTGGGGACCGTCGAGCCGGGATCCCCGGCTGCGATGGCGGGTCTGCTGCCCGGGGACCGCATCGTGACCCTGGACGGCAAACCCCTGCGTTGGTGGGATCAGCTGGACCGCAGCGTGCGCGAGCACCCGGGCCAGGTCTGGCGGCTGGTCGTGGAACGGGGCGCGCAGAGGTTGGAACGCGTTCTCACGGCCGCTCGACGGCCCGGCCTGGACGTCTTCCAGCAGCAGCGCGAGATCGGCTGGCTGGGCCTTCAGCACGCGCGCCAGATGCCCGTACTGGGGGTGCTCTCGCTGGACTCGCCGGCCGCACGGGCGGGCCTGCGATCCGGAGACCGGGTGACAGAGGTCGCAGGCCAGAAGGTGGAAGACTGGACGGGCCTGGCGGCTGCGTATACCGGAGCGAAGGGCCCAAGGGTTGCCTTTCGCGTCGTTCGGAAGACGGCGCACGGCAAAGGGGACTCCTCGCAGCAGCTGACGGTGCCCACCCTGGGCTCCCTCTCCAGGCTCGGCGTGATTCCCGCGGTGGTGCTGGTCTCGAGCGTCTCGCCGGGCATGCCCGCCGAGGCCGCAGGCCTCGCGCCGGGCGATCTGATCATCGCGGTGGATGGCGAGCCCATCGGGAGCTTCTTCACCTTCCAGGAGACCGTCGCGGCGAGCGGGGGAAGTGCCTTGAAGATCCAGGTGGCGCGGGCTGGCGAGACCCGCGTGGTCTCGATGCGTCCGAAACAGACCGAGATCGACGGGCAAGAACGCTATCTGATCGGCATCGTGTCTCGGGTGGCGATGCTGCCCGGTGTGCTGGGAATTGACCAGGTGCGCAATCCGCTGCGGGCGGTGCCGCGGGCCACGGGGATGACGCTGGACCTCACTCGGGTGTTCCTCACCGGCCTTTCCAAGATCGTCACGGGGAAGATCTCTCGCCGCGCGGTGGGCGGGCCCATCGAGATCGTCCGGCAGTCGAATCGCGCCCTGGAAGCGGGGTTCGAGACCTTCCTGCGCCTGATGACGCTCATCAGCATCAACCTCGGCATCCTGAACCTGCTGCCGATCCCGGTCCTGGATGGGGGACAAGCGCTGATGTTCCTCATCGAAGGAGTCAAACGTGGCCCGCTCTCGATGCGCACCCGGGAATTCGTCCAGCAGGTGGGTCTGGTCCTGATCGTGGCCCTGATGGGGCTGGCCTTCTGGAACGATTTCTCGCGCAACTGGTCGGACTTCCTCGCATGGCTCCGAGGACTTTGAGCCGCCCTGGCGAGGCTCCCGAATGGCTATTGGCCTTCGAGACCGCCACGCGCATCATGAGCGTGGCGCTGCTGAACCGGGGCCAGGTGGTAGCGGAGATCTCGACCTCGGATGATCGTGTCCACTCCGCCCGCCTGCTGCCTGCAGTGGAGCAGGTGTTGGGACTGGCCGGGGTGGCATTGCCTGAGATCGAGGCCTTTGCGCTCTCGATCGGCCCAGGCTCCTTCACGGGGCTGCGCATCGGGCTGGCGACCGTGAAGGGCCTGACCCTGGGCGATGGGCGGCCCGTCGCCGGTGTGTCCACGCTGGCTGCATTGGCGGCTGGCGCTGGAGCGCCGGGGCCGGTGGCCGCCCTGCTCGATGCCCGCCGTGGGGAAGCCTACGCGGGCGTGTGGACCGCAGGCGGTGCGGCGGACAAGGCCCAGGTGGGCGAAGGCGTCTTCGCTCCGGAGGAGCTGGCAGCCCGGCTGCCCAAGGGCTGCTGCCTCGTGGTGGGAGAGGGCGCAGCGCCCTTTGCCGAGCGCCTGGAGGCGATCCAGCCGGGGGCATGGCCGCGCATGACGGGTCTGGCCGGTGTGGCCCGCGCCGGGCAGGTGGGTGTCCTGGGCCGGATCCTGCTCGGGCGTGGGCTGGGAGTGCGCTCCGAGGCTCTGGTCCCCCGCTACCTTCGGCGTGCGGAGGCGGAGGTCCAACGCACGGGCCAGCGCTTCGAGTAGGTGGCCCCGGGCAGCGTGTTTGACGGGCCTGCGGTGCTTTCGTAACTTGGCGAGCCTACAGCAGAAAACGTCTGCCCGACGAGCGGCCGGAAGCCCGCGGGCGGGCGTCTGGTGAAACGAGGGGCCCCGGCGGAGACTCCCAGCCCCAGCTACAGCCGCAACCCCGGCCCTGCACCCAACCTTGGGGCGGGAGCCCGCCGAGGACGGACGGAGACAGCGATGGCGCTCAATATCTACTACGACAAGGATGCGGACCTGGCGCGCTTCGAGGGCAAGACCGTGGCCATCATCGGCTACGGAAGCCAGGGGCACGCCCATGCCCAGAACCTCCACAACTCCGGCGTTTCCGTCGTGGTGGGCCTACGCAAGGATTCCTCCTCCTGGGCCAAGGCCGAGGGCGCGGGCCTGCGGGTGGCGACCGCCGCCGATGCCGCTCGGGAGGCCGATGTGGTGATGCTAACGGTGCCCGACGAGACCGCAGCCGATCTCTACGCGACGGAGATCGCCCCGGGCCTCGGAGCCGGCGATTACCTGGCCGTAGCCCACGGCTTCAACATCCATTTCCAGGCGATTCAGGCGCCCGAGAGCGTGAATGTCTTCATGGTGGCGCCGAAAGGCCCCGGCCACACCGTGCGGGCCCTCTACGAGCAGGGCCGGGGCGTACCCGCCCTGGTCGCGGTGCACCAGGATCCGAGTGGCGACACGCTGCAGATGGCACTGGCCTACGCCAAGGGCATCGGCGCCGGTCGCGCTGGAATCATCGAGACCAGCTTCCGCGAGGAGACGGAGACGGATCTCTTCGGAGAGCAGACCGTGCTCTGCGGGGGTTTGACGGAGCTGATGCGAGCCGGCTACGAGACGCTGGTCGAGGCGGGCTACGCCCCGGAGATGGCCTACTTCGAGACCATTCACGAAGTGAAGCTGATCGTGGACTTGATCTACGAAGGCGGCGCGGCCAACATGCGCTACTCCATTTCCAACACCGCCGAGTACGGAGACTTCACCCGCGGGCCGCGTGTGATCGACGCCGGGGTGAAGCAGCGCATGAAGGAAGTCCTGGGAGAGATCCAGCGCGGGGAGTTCGCCAAGGAGTTCATTCTGGAGAACAAGTCGGGGGGGGTCTCCTTCAACGCCATGCGCCGCCGTGCTGCCGCGCACCCCATGGAGGAGGTTGGCGGCCGGCTCCGGGGTCTGATGCCCTGGCTGCGGGAGCAGCGCCTGGTCGACCGCGCCAAGAACTGAGCGATGCACGAGCCCGCCTCCCCGTCGGATTCCCGAGAGGGTTCCCAGAGGGATTTCCAGGAGCGCCTCGTCGGGCGCTTTGCTCCCGATGCGGTGCGCTTTGCGTTGCCCCTGCTGCTCGTCGGGGGAGTGGCCCTCGGGGCGGGGTGGCGTTCCGCCGGCGTCGCATTCTGGGGGCTTGGCCTCTGCGTCGCGCTCTTCTTTCGCAATCCGCCTCGCAAGCTTCCCGCGGGCCCCGGCCTGGTGCTCTCCCCCGCGGATGGCAAGGTGATCGAGGTGGGTGAGATCGAGACCCAGGAGGGGCGGAAGGCCCTGCGCGTCGGCATCTTTCTCTCGGTCTTCGACGTTCACATCAACCGGGCCCCGGTCGCCGGCCGGGTCCTGGCGCTGGAGCGCGGGGGCGACCGCTATCTTGCGGCCTTCAATCGCGAGGCTGAGACCCGCAACGTGCGCCTTGCCATGACCCTCGAGACACGCGACGGCCGCCGGGTGCGGGTGGTCCAGATCAGCGGCTTGATCGCGCGACGCATCGTGTGTCAGCCGAAGATCGGCGAGTGGCTGGAGCGCGGGGTGCGTTATGGGCTGATCCGCTTCGGGTCGCGCACGGACGTCGTGCTGCCCCTCGGGAGCCGCGCCCGGGTTGGGGTGGGGGAACGCGTGCGCGGGGGCGAGAGCATCGTTGCGGAGCTGCCGCCCGCCGGCCCCGTTGAGGCCGCCGCTTCGCCCACGGGGGGCACTGCATGAGTGATTCCGCGGAACGGGTGGCCATGGCACGCAGGGAGCGGCGGGACAGGCGCCGTCAGCGGCGCAGGCAACGCCGCAAGTCCGGCCGCGGTCTGGTGGCGCTGCTGCCCCAGCTCCTCACGACGGGCAATCTGGGTGCCGGCTTCTGGTCGATCACCCTCGCCGCACGGGGCGATCTGGACCGGGCGGCCCTGGCGATCTTCTTCGCCGCGATCTTCGACATCCTGGACGGGCGCGTGGCGCGCATGGCCCGCGCCACGAGCCGCTTCGGCGCAGAATACGACTCCATCGCCGACACGGTCTCCTTCGGCGTGGCCCCTGCCCTGCTGGCCTACTCGGCGGGTGCTCTCCAGGAGCTTGGCTGGACGGGCTGGGTGTTGGCCTTCCTGTATGCGGCCTGTGCCGGATTGCGCCTGGCTCGCTTCAACGTCTCGCCCGGGCGTTTTCGCGGCCGCTTCGAGGGCCTCGCAGCGCCGGCGGCGGCGGGGATGGTGCTTACCTCGGTGTGGTTTGCGGGCTTCCTCCGCGTGAGCGGCCTGCCTCTGGACCTGCCAGCGCCGCTGGCCGGGATCGGCGTTGCGGTGCTCGGCCTGCTGATGGTGAGCCCGGTTCCCTATCGCTCCTTCAAGTACATCCAGCTCGGCGGCTCCTACCGCAACGTCGTGCTGATGGTGCTCGCGGTGGTCGTGCTTTTCACCAAGCCTTCCGTCACCTTCTTCTGCGTGGGCCTGGTCTATGTCCTATCGGGGCCCGTGGAATGGGTCTGGCGGCGCCATACTGGCCGTGCCCTGGAGGAAATCGAGGCCGCGCGCCAAGGGCCAGAGGAGCCGGATGGACAGGAGTCCGAAGCCACGGCTGGACGTGGGGAGCCAACGCAGGGGGCGACATGAGCGACGACAAGCGGATCCGCATCTTCGACACGACGCTGCGGGACGGCGAGCAATCCCCGGGCTGCAGCATGAACCTGCAGGAGAAGCGCACCCTGGCACGCCAGCTCGAGCGCCTCGGCGTGGACATCATCGAGGCGGGCTTTGCCATTGCCAGCGACGGCGACTTCGAGTCCATCCGGGCCATTGCCAGCGAGCTGCGGCGCGCGCAGGTGGCCAGCCTGGCCCGAACCCAGCGTGCGGACATCGACCGCGCCGGACAAGCACTGGAAGGCGCCCACCGGCCCCGGATCCATACCTTCATCGCCACCAGCGACATCCACCTGCAGCACAAGCTGAAGCTGGGCCGCGAGGATGTGATGGAGGAGGTCGATCGCGCGGTCCGCCAGGCCCGGGGCTACGTGGACGATGTCGAGTTCTCCGCCGAGGACGCCACGCGCACGGACCGGGACTTCCTGGTCCAGGTCTTCAAGGTGGCGTTGGATGCGGGTGCGACCACGCTGAACGTACCCGATACCGTGGGCTACACGACGCCCGTCGAGTATCACGACTTGATCCGCTACCTCCGCGAGCAGATCCCGAACAGCGAGCGGGCCATCTTCAGCCTTCACTGCCACAACGACCTGGGCCTGGCGGTCTCCAACAGCCTGGCGGCCGTCCAGGCGGGGGCGCGCCAGGTGGAGTGTACGGTGAATGGCATCGGCGAGCGGGCCGGGAACACCGCCCTGGAAGAGGTGGTGATGGCCCTCGAGGTCCGCAAGGACCACTACGAGGGGCTGCACACCGGCATCGTCACCACGGAGATCTATCCGACCAGCCGCATGCTGGCCTCGATCATTGGTGTGCCCGTGCAGCCCAACAAGGCCATCGTCGGGGACAATGCCTTTGCCCACGAGGCGGGCATCCATCAGGACGGCGTGCTGAAGGCGGCGATCACCTACGAGATCATGACCCCCCAGTCCATCGGTCGGCCTTCCAATGAGCTGGTGCTGGGGAAGCATTCCGGCCGCCACGCCCTGCGCGACCGGCTGGAGGAGCTGGGCTACGAGCTCGAGGAAGAGGAGTTCCAGCGCACCTTCAAGCGCTTCAAGGAGCTGGCCGACCGCAAGAAGTCCATCTACAACGAGGACCTCGAGGCCCTGGTGGTGCAGAGCGCGGCCGCGCGTCAGGGCCGCTACGAGTTGGGGAACCTGGTCATCACCAGCGGGACCTTCGCGATGCCCACTGCCACGTTGGAGCTGCGCATCGACGGCGCGACCCACAAGACCACTGCCCAGGGCGATGGCCCGGTGGATGCGGTCTTCAAGGCCATCACGGAGCTCTCGGAGACGAAGTGCGAGCTGGTGCAGTACCAGGTGAAGGCCATCACCGGCGGTATGGATGCCCAGGGAGAAGTGACCGTCAGCGTCGCGGACGAGGGGCGCAAGGTGATCGGTCATGGCGCCCATACCGACATCATCGTGGCGAGCGGGCGTGCCTATGTGCACGCGCTCAACAAGTTGACCTGGCACAAGGCGAGCCGCGGGGCGGATGAGCCGCGCGGAATCTGAAGGAGCCCGCAGGACGGGAGAGGGCAGGCGATGGATCGAGTATTGGTGCTCCCTGGGGACGGGATCGGGCCCGAGGTGACCCGGGAAGCCGCGCGCGTGCTGGAGGCTGCGGCCAGGCGTTTTGGGCTGGAGATCGGCCTCGAGGAGGCGTTGATCGGCGGGGCCTCCATCGAGGCGCATGGCAGCCCCTTGACCGATGAGGTGGTAGCCCGTGCCCGTCGCTGTAGAGCGGTATTGCTCGGGGCCGTGGGGGGGCCCAGGTGGGATGGCCTGCCGGTCGCTTCGCGCCCGGAGCGGGGGCTGCTGGGTATCCGCAAGGAGCTGGAGCTCTTCGCCAACCTGCGTCCGGCCCGTGTGTTTCCCGCCCTGGCCTCGGCCTCGACCCTGCGGCCCGAGGTGGTGGAGGGCATCGACCTGCTGGTGGTGCGAGAGCTGACGGGGGGCATCTACTTCGGCGAGCCGCGCGGCCAGGCCCTGGTCGCCGGGCGTCGGGTGGCGCGCAATGCGATGGTCTATGACGAGGTGGAGATCGCGCGGATCGCGCGGGTGGCTTTCGAGGCTGCCCGCCGGCGCCGCGGCAGCCTGACCCATGTCCACAAGGCGAACGTCCTCGAAGTCTCTCAGCTCTGGATGGAGGTGGTGGACGAGGTGGCCAAGGACTACGACGACGTCGAGCTCCAGCACCAGCTGGTGGATTCCTGCGCGATGCTGCTGGTGCGAAACCCCGCGCGCTTCGACGTGATCGTCACGGGAAACCTCTTTGGCGATATCCTCTCGGATGAGGCGGCGATGATTACCGGTTCTCTGGGGATGCTTCCCTCGGCGAGCCTGGGGGAAGGCGGGGTGGGGCTCTACGAGCCGGTGCATGGCTCGGCTCCGGACATCGCCGGCCAGGATCTGGCAAACCCGTTGGCGGCAATCCTGTCGGTGGCGATGATGTTCGAGCACACCTTCGACAAGCCGCAGGCCGCCCACGCGGTGCGCGAAGCGGTGACCGCGGTGCTCGCCGAAGGCCATCGCACGGCGGACCTCGTGCTCGAGGGAGAGACTCGGCCGAGCCTCGGCTGCCAGGCCATGGGGGACCGGGTGCTCGACAAGCTGGCGGCCGCGGGATGATGAACACGCACGGGTCCGGGCGCCGCCGATGAGCCCCGGGCGCTTGCAGCGCGTGGCCGTGGTAGGCGCAACGGGTACGGTGGGAAGCGACCTCCTGGAGCTGCTCCAGGCGCGGCGCTTCCCGTTGCAGCAGCTGGTGCCGATCGCCAGTGATCGCTCCCTTGGCGAGGGCGTGGAGGTGCTGGGCGAAGACCTGCCCGTGCAGAACGAGATTGCGAGCCTGAAGGGGCTCGATCTGATCTTCTTGTGTACGCCCCGCCAGGCCGCCCTGGATTGGATTCGAAGAGCGCTCCACGACGAGGTGCCGTGCATCGATCTCTCTGGAGCCGTGGCCCACCAGCGGGAGATTCCCCTGGGCGTGGCAGAGCCCGGTACCGCCCCGGTCGCTCCCCTGCTGAGCGGTCCCTCGGCGCCCGCGTTGGCTCTGGGTCGATTTCTGGCCCCCCTCGTGGCGACCTGCGGCGTGCGTCGGGCCGTGGCCACGCTGTGTCTGCCCGTCTCGAATGTGGGCCGCGCAGGGGTCCAGGCCCTGGAGGCGGAGACGCTTGCGCTCTTCAACCAACAGGAGCGCCCGGAGGCTTCGACCTTCCCGCATCCCATCGCATTCGAGTGCGTGCCTTCTCCAGGGGAGGCCTCGATACCCGTCGCAAGCGAGCTGGAGGAATCCGTAGCGCGGGACCTTCAGCGGCTGTTGGGACAGGCCCTGCCCCTGGCGCTCGCTCCGGTGCAGGTTCCGACCTTTGCCGGGCTGGGGATCACGTTGGCCGTGGAGCTTGCGAGGCCCCTTGCCCTGGCGGCCTGCCGGGAGGCCCTGGCCAAGGCGCCGGGTGTGCAGCTGTGGGATTCCCCGGTGGGACCCGGAACGCGCGCGGGGGTCGGGCTGGAGACGGTGCTGGTAAGCCGGCTGCGCCCGGACCCGAGTGTGGGGCCGGAAGGGGGAGGTCTGTTGGCGTGGCTCTCGGCGGACCCCGTCCGCCTCGTCACGGACAATGCGGTGCGGCTGGCCGAGGCGCGCTGCGCCGAGAGCTGACGAGCATGGCCAGCTTCCGCCTCACCCTGGAGTACGACGGTGCCGGCTTCGCGGGCTGGCAGCTCCAGCCGCGAGAGAGGACGGTGCAGGGCACCCTTCAGGAAGCCCTCGGCCGCCTCGTCCGCGGGGAGGTCGCAGTGGTGGGTGCGGGCCGCACCGACGCCGGGGTGCACGCGCTGGGCCAGGTCGCCAGCATCCACCTGGAGACCGGCCTGGATGCATCCACATTGCTGCGGGCCCTGAACGCCAAGCTGCCGCCCGATCTGGCGGTGGTTGCTGCCTGCGAGGTGCCCGAGGACTTCCACGCGCGCTTTCATGCCCGGGGGAAGCACTATTGCTACCGGGTCTGGAACGGCGCCGCGCGCTCACCCCTGCGCAGCCAGTGGCAGCACCACGTCCCGCAGCCCCTGGAAGTCGCCGCCATGGTTTCGGCCGCTGCTCCGCTGGAGGGGCGGCACGACTTTGCAAGCTTTCAGGGAGCGGGCTCTTCGGTGAGGAGCACGCTGCGGACCCTGCACCGGCTTTCGGTAGCAGGGCAGGCGGGTGACGAGATCCGCTTCGAGATGGCCGGGGACGGCTTTCTGCGCCACATGGTGCGCAACCTGGTGGGAACGCTCCTCGAAGTGGGTCTCGGACGCCGAGCCCCGGAGTCTCTCCAGGCCGTGCTCGGGGCGCGAGACCGCCGCCAGGCCGGGCCGACAGCCCCCGCCCGGGGCCTCACCCTGGTGCGCGTGGAATACGCGCCCCCTGCGCCTGTTTCCCCCGCGATCCCGGGCCCTTAGAACGAGCCCGGCCTTGACGGGCTGCAAGCCCTCGGCTACCCATCCCGGCTCTCGGAGGAGAGGTCCGTCCATGGCAGTCCAAGCGCATCGCACCACCCGAAGTGCGCGCCCGGCCGACGTCCAGCGTCGCTGGCTCGTCGTGGATGCCGAAGATGTCGTACTCGGTCGCCTGGCGACCCGGGTGGCCGGGATCCTGCGGGGCAAGCACAAGCCGGTCTACACGCCCCACGTCGATACCGGTGACTTCGTGATTGTCGTGAATGCGGAGAAGGTGAAGCTCACGGGCCGCAAGCGCGAACAGAAGACCTACTATCGGCATTCTGGCTGGGTGGGTGGGCTGCGCTCGATCACCGCTGGCAAGGTGCTGGAAGGTCCCCACCCGGACCGTGTGGTGCGGAGTGCGGTTCGCGGCATGCTTCCCAAGAATTCCCTGGGCCGGAAGATGCTGGCCAAGCTCAAGGTCTACCCCGGACCGGATCATCCCCACGCGGCGCAGAAGCCCGAGGAGCTCAAGGTTTGACTGACGTCGTGACCCAGGCCACCTGCACTGGCAAGCGCAAGACCTCTGTCGCGCGAGTGCGCATGAAGCTCGGCACCGGGCAGGTTCTCGTGAATGGGCGGGGCCTCGAAGACTACTTCCCGCGCGAGAGCCTGGTGAAGGTGATCCAGCAGCCCCTCGAGGCCGCGGGTGCGATGAGCCTCTACGACATCCGGGCCACCCTGAAGGGCGGCGGCGTGGCCGGCCAGGCCGGTGCACTTCGCCACGGCATCTCCCGAGCCCTCGAGCAGCTGGATCCCAGCCGCCGGCCCACGCTGAAGGCCGCCGGCTTCCTGACGCGCGACGCACGCAAGAAGGAGCGCAAGAAGTACGGGCAGCGCGGCGCCCGTGCGCGCTTCCAGTTCTCAAAGCGCTAGCCGAGGCAGACTCGTTTCAAGAAGCGGGGGGCCTCCGGCCTCCCGCTTTCTTGTTTTCGCACGTTTCTCATCGGATTCGATCTGGGGCATTCTCATGGACATGAAAGTGGCTGTCATCGGTGCGAGTGGCTATACGGGGCTCGAGCTGCTGCGCATCGTGTGGCGGCATCCCCGGCTGGAGCTGGTCGCCGCGACGAGCGAGAAACGTGCAGGCCAGGACGTGGGAGGGGTCTTTCCGGCCCTCCGGGGGCTTTTGGAATTGCGCTTCGAAGCCCTGGATGTAGCCGCATTGGCCCCTCGGGTGGAGGTGGCCTTCACATGCCTGCCCCACGCCACGGCGGCGCCCGCCGTGGCGGCCCTGCGCAAGGCCGGCGTCCGGGTGATCGACCTCTCTGCGGACTTCCGGCTACGGGACCTCGCGACCTACGAGGCCTGGTACGGGGCGCATCAGGCCAAGGAGCTCTTCGGGCAGGCCGTCTATGGGCTTCCCGAGGTCTATGCCGAGGATCTCGCCGGAGCGCAGCTCGTGGCGGCCCCGGGCTGCTACCCGACCTCGGCACTGCTGCCCATGCTGCCGTTTCTGCGCCAGGCAAGCGTGGAGGCGTCACCCATCTTCGTGGACAGCAAGTCGGGTGCTTCTGGCGCCGGGAGGACGCTGGACGAGGGCCTCCTCTTCGCGGAGATCGACGAGAACGCCCGAGCCTACAAGGTGGCGGCTCATCGGCACGGGCCGGATATCGAGCAGGAGGCCTCCCGGGCGGCGGGGGAGCCCGTTGCGGTCACCTTTGTGCCGCATCTGCTTCCCACCATCCGCGGGATCGTCAGCAGCGTCTATCTGCAGCCGAAGCGTCCCCTCAGCCAGGCCGCGGCGCAGGCGCTGCTGGAGGAGGCCTACGCCGACACCCCCTTCGTACGCGTGCTCTCACCCGGCGAGACTCCGAGCCTGTCTGCCGTGCGCGGCAGCAACTTCTGCGATGTTGCGGCCGTGGTGGACCCTCGCCACGGCACGCTGGTGGCTCTGAGCGCCCTGGACAACCTGGTCAAGGGCTCCGGGGGGCAGGGGATCCAGTGCCTCAACCTGATGTGCGGCTGGCCCGAGACCACCGGCCTGCTGGAGGCCCCGCTCTCGCCGTAGCGCTTGCCCGGTGCGCGAAATTGACACTGATCTTGCCTGGAGCTATCACAGCCCAAACCACCACAGGGTGAGAGCCATCCAGCCGGCCGCGATCGACCAGCTTCGTGTCGACCGAATCCGCCGAGGGACGCTGAGTGCGTGCCGCGGCTCCCGGGCCGCTTCCCAGCGCCTCCATTTCTGGGGCCGGGTCTGGCTCCCCGCAGGATCCGTGGCATGAGTACGTATTTTGCCAAGGATCCGACGCAGCTGCGTCTCTCCGTCTCTGCCCTGGTGTGGCGGAATTCGGTGGGGGGGGATCTGCTCCTGATGCGGCGTAGCGACAACGGCTGCTGGGGCTTGCCCGGGGGTTACGTCGAGCGAGGCGAATCTGTCGCCGAGGCCGCTGCGCGTGAGGTGCGCGAGGAAACCGGCGTCGAGATCGCCGTCGGCCGCCTGGTGGGCGTCTACTCCGACCCGGCGCGCCAGGTCATCGCCTACACCGACGGCGAGCGGGTCCAAGCGGTGAACCTCTGCTTCGAGGCGAGGCCGGTGGGGGCAGGCCGGGCCACCACCCCGTGGGAGACCCTCGAGAGCGGATTCTATCCGGCAGCTCAGCTGCCGGAGCCCTTCGTTCCAATCCATGCGATCCGGGTGGAGGACGGCCGGGCTGCCGACTCCGCGGCCCGGGTACGTTGAGCGACCCTTCCGGAGACCCCCCATGAACGCACGACCCAAGAAGTTCATCTTTGTCACCGGCGGGGTGCTCTCGGGCCTCGGTAAGGGCCTGTCCGCGGCGGCCATTGGTGCGCTGCTGGAGGCGCGAGGTCTCAAGGTCACCTTCTTGAAGCTCGATCCCTATCTCAACGTAGATCCTGGGACGATGAACCCGATTCAGCACGGAGAGGTCTTTGTCACCGATGATGGTGCGGAGACGGACCTCGACCTCGGCCACTACGAGCGCTTCACGAGCGGCAAGACCAGCCAGGTCAACAATGTCACCGCCGGGCGCGTGTATCACAGCGTGATCGACAAGGAACGCAAGGGCGACTATCTGGGCGGTACGGTCCAGGTCATTCCGCACATCACCGACGAGATCAAGGAGCGGGTACACAAGGCCGCGCAGGGGGCCGACTTGCTCATCTGCGAGGTCGGCGGAACCGTCGGTGACATCGAATCCTTGCCCTTTCTGGAAGCCGTGCGCCAGCTTCGTGCGGACGTGGGGCGGGACAACGTCTGCTACGTACACCTGGCGCTGGTGCCCTTCATTCCCTCCGTCGGCGAGATCAAGACGAAGCCCCTCCAGCACTCCGTCAAGGAGCTCCAGTCTGTGGGCATCGCACCGGACATCCTCCTATGCCGCACGGATCGCTTTCTGCCTCGTGCCGTCAAGACCAAGGTCGCGCTCTTCTGCAATGTAGAGGAGGACGCCGTCATCACCGCCAAGGATGTCGAGCACCTCTACGAGCTGCCCATCGTGTTCCACGACGAGGGACTGGACGAGAAGGTCACCCGGGTGCTCGGAATCTGGACCGGGGCGCCAAACCTGGCGGGCTGGGAACGCGTGGTCCACGCCTTGCGCAACCCCGAGCGCAGCGTGCGCATTGGGATGGTGGGCAAGTACGTGGACCTGACCGACGCGTACAAGAGCCTGAACGAGGCCCTCCACCATGGTGGCATCGCCCAGCGAGCGCGCGTCCAGATCGAGTACTTCGACTCCGAGAAGCTCACCCACGCTGAGGAGCTGGCGGAGCTCGACGGCATCCTCGTGCCCCACGGTTTTGGCGCGCGGGGCGCCGAGGGCAAGATTGCCGCCGTCCGTCTGGCGCGAGAGCGGCGCATCCCCTTCTTCGGCATCTGCTTCGGCATGCAGATGGCGGTGATCGAGTTCGCTCGCAACTGCGCGGGGCTCGAGGGCGCCAACTCCACGGAGGTGGATCCGGATACGCCGCACCCGGTGATCTCGCTCCTCGAAGCGCAGCGAGAGGTTCACGCCAAGGGAGGCACCATGCGCCTCGGAGCGTATCCTTGCGTCCTGCAGGGGGGGTCCCGCGCTCAGCAGGCCTACGGCCAGGAGGAGGTCTCCGAGCGCCACCGCCACCGCCAGGAGTTCAACCCCCGCTACCGGGACCAGCTCTCCCGCGCCGGTCTGGTGCTCTCTGGGACCAGTCCCGACGGCCAGCTGGTTGAAGTGGTAGAGATTGCGGATCATCCCTGGTTCATGGGGACGCAGTTCCACCCCGAGTTCCAGTCCACCCCCTTCCGGCCGCATCCGCTATTTGCAGCCTTCGTGGCCGCCGCCGTTCAGCAGGCGGCCCGGCGGGGTTGAGACCGTGCCCGGATGCCCGTGGCCGCGTCTTGCGCGTGGCGGTGCGCTTCCCTAAAACCCTTTGACCACCAGACGTTAGGCGCCCGCCGGCGTCTGAGGGGGCGTTAGCTCAGCTGGCTAGAGCGCCGTGCTCACACCGCGGAGGTCACTGGTTCGAGTCCAGTACGCCCCACCACTCTTTCACTGTTCCGGAGCCCAAGGCTCCGGCCGGTGGCCCGGTAGCTCAGCTGGATAGAGCACTAGCCTCCGAAGCTAGGGGTCGCGCGTTCGAATCGCGCCCGGGTCACCATTTGAATTCGCAGACTCAGCGGCTCGCGGCTGCGGGCGTTGCGCATCGGATCACCGAACCAGTCGAGTGCGCAACCAGCGTAGGATTCTGCTCCCTACGCCATGTGAACCCCGCGCTGGTTCGTTTTGGCGGAGGAGGCAGAAGCGAAAGACGGCCGGCCGCGTCGCCATCGGACTTTGGCCCTGCGAGCTGCTAGTTTCACCGCGCACAAGCCGGTCGCCCTTCACGCGGCACCGCCTCATGCCCTGGACCTGGGATGGGATGGGATGGGGCCCCTGTTCGGGGGCACGGATCACGATGCTCGCCGGCTTCGATATCGGCGCGCTTTTGTCGGATCTGTCGGTTTACGACACAGAGGACCCCCGTTCTCGTGCCGCTCTGCGTCATTCACGGAATCAGAGGGTTGTTGAAAAGGAGTTTCGCCAGTGTCGAAGAGGCATCGTATCCAGTTTCCGTCCACCGATGTGCGCGAGTTGTGTCAGGACGAGGTCTATTTCTATCTGCTGGACGGGGAGTCGAGAGAGAAGCTTCGGCTCCACGACTACGACCGGATCTTCGATGTTCCCGGGCTGTACGAGCAGGTCGTCTACGAACGGCTGAAGTGCCAATCGCCAAGAACCGTAGTCGATGTGCTGCGCTACTCCGTCTCGCAGTGTCAACAGGAGATCCAGGAGCTGCGCGTCCTTGATCTCGGTGCAGGCAATGGGATGGTTGGAGAGGAACTGAAAAAGCAGGGTGTCTCTCGGCTCATCGGTGTGGACATCATTCCAGAGGCGCGGGAAGCAACAGAACGCGATCGTCCCGGAATCTACGACGAATACTACGTGATGGATTTCTGTTCGCTCGGTGAAGACGATCGAGACGAACTGAAGCTATGGTCGGTGGATTGCTTGATCTGCGTTGCGGCACTCGGCTTCGGGGATATCCCGGCGCGCGCCTTCTTGGAGGCGTTCAACATGGTCGGAAAGAACGGATTCGTTGCATTCAACATCAAGGAGTCCTTCCTCGATCGCAGCGACGACTCGGGATTCTCACAGCTCGTTCGGGAGCTGATCTTCTCGGAGTACCTCGACCTCTATCATCTACAGAGGTATCGGCACCGGTACTCCATCGAGGGCGAGCCCCTCTACTACTTCGCCCTCGGTGGCAGGAAGATCGCGGACGTGTCGCCTACGTTGATCGAGGCCCTGGACCTGTCGGCCGCGTAGGGTCGCCCCTGCCGGATCAGGTCGAACAGGAAGCCAGAGGTCCACTTCAGCCGACTCGACATCCGCGCGGGCTGCTGTCGCGTCCTCGCACCTCGTGGCATGCCATGACCAAGCCAAGATTCGAGAATGGCCCGATGAAATCGCACGCTGGCGGGATTCCGCGAACAGCCTCCGAAGCCAGGGGTCGCGCGCTCGAATTGCGTCCGCGTCGTCCTTTTTTTCGCCGCTGCTTCGCGCTAGTACAGGGCGTCCACAGGGGTGACTTCGGCCTCGATGGGCGGGATCGGCTCTTCGGGCAGCAGGAAACGCCAGAAGAGCATGCCGCTGGGCAGGCCCGCGGCGTCGATCCAGTTCGGGACACCGGGGTCGCGGTGGGCCAGGACGATGCGGAAGCTGCCGTCCGCTTCGTAGCGGACCTGGCGACGGTTCAGGGAGACGCGGCGGTAGCGGTAGGGGGGCGTCTGGAGGCGGTGGTTCCAGACCACGACGTTGGCAAAGCAGCAGCGCGGGAAGCGGCCGCGCATCACCAAGGCCTCGTTGGGGCCGAGCTCATAGCGGGTCTGGAGGTAGGCGTTGTCCTTCGCGGCGTAGCCGATCTCGGTGTTGCTCTCGCTGTACGCCGAGTTGTCGAAGCGGTTGACCTCGCTGGAGACCCACGCTGGCATGACCTCCGGCGGCAGATCCGGGAAGTCGATCGTGACTCCGCGCACAAAATTGATCACCCGCTGGATTCCCGCTGCGATCGCCGTGTTATCCATCGGCGCGGCTGGCCCGGGGCTCTCCAGTGGCTCGATCCAGAGGGGCACATGGAAGGTCGGGTCGGCCGCGGCGCTGCGCTCCCACTCCCAGTAGTGGCGGGTGGTGATGCTGCCGGCGCCTGGCTCCAGGCGTAGCCAGTTGCGCGGCTGCGGCTCGGGGCTGGCGATGAGCTCGTAGCTGCC
>Ga0114931_10003203_pt1 | contig 20751 bp, 18 predicted proteins | sample 2SBtaG_FD_89579 | JGI IMG/M metagenome (GOLD analysis project Ga0114931, IMG submission 89579) | Deep subsurface microbial communities from Kolumbo volcano to uncover new lineages of life (NeLLi) - 2SBTROV14_V59a metaG | ecosystem: Environmental > Aquatic > Marine > Volcanic | place: Kolumbo...
AGCGGCGACCTCATGGCCGCGATGGCGCTGACGCAGGCCCAAGACCATCCCGCGCTCGGTGTCTTCTTCCGCGAGCAACGCTCGACGCTGGCCGACAACATGGACAAAACCATTCGCGCCGCCGGTGGCGCGCCGCGATCGTGACCCCCCGGGCGGTCGCGGCTCGGCGCGCCCGATGACCTTGAGTCCGTCATGATCGTCCTCGACGTGTCACGAAGCCGTTACGGGACGCCGCCAAGGTTTGTATAACGCCGCCGACCCGGATAGCTTTTCGGATGCTACGCAAGACCGTGCGATCAAGGGAGTGACGCTCCGTGAAGGTCGTTTGCAGGTTCGAGGTTCGCTTCTCGCGCTTTATCGACGCCGAGGGCAAGGTGGTCGCGGCGCTGCCTGACTTCGCGCGCCGTCCGGAGGCTCTGATCCCGCTCTACGAAGCGATGGTCCTGACCCGCCGGTTCGACGCCAAGGCGGTCGCCTTGCAGCGCACGGGCCGGTTGGGAACCTATGCCGTGGCCCTCGGCCAGGAGGCCGTCGGTGTCGGCGTCGCCGCCGCCATGCGGGCCGAGGACGTGTTGGCGCCGTCCTATCGCGAGACCGCGGCGATGTTCTGGCGCGGCGTCACGATCGAGGAATGGCTGCTCTATTGGGGCGGCGACGAGCGCGGCGGCGACGTCGCCGGACCGAGACGGGATTTTCCGGTCTCGATCCCGGTCGGCAGCCACGCGCTGCACGCCGTGGGCGCGGCCTACGCCTTCGAGCTCCGCCACGAGGCCAGCGCCGCCGTGGCGGTGTTCGGCGATGGCGCCACCTCGCGCGGCGACGTCGCCGAGGCGTTCAATTTCGCCGGCGCGTGGCGGGTGCCGGTGGTCTTCGTCGCGATCGACAACGGCTGGGCGATCTCGGTCCCGAGGACCGCGCAAACCGCCGCCGAGACTCTGGCCCAGAAGGCGATCGGGGCCGGCTTCACCGGTCTCCAGGTCGACGGCAACGACGTGGTCGCCGTCCGCCACGCGGTCGAACGCGCCCTGGCCACGGCCCGCGAGGGTGGGGGTCCGACCCTGATCGAGGCCCTGACCTATCGCTTGTCGGACCACACCACCGCCGACGACGCCGGCCGCTACCGCGACGCCGACGAGGTCAGCCGGCAGTGGCGCGAGGAGCCGCTGGCCCGCCTGCGCGCCTACCTCGCCGAAGCCGGGGTCTGGGGCAAGGACGACGAGGAGCGGATGATCGCCGATATCGACGCCCGGATCGAGCGGGCCGTGGCCGCTTACGAGGCGACCCCGCCGCAAGCGCCGGAGGCCATGTTCGACTATCTCCACGCGACCCTTCCGGTGGCCCTGGAAGGCCAGCGCGCGGCCGCGATGGCCGCCGACGACGATGGCTGAAACGACCCTGATCGGCGCCGTCAACATGGCGCTTACGCGGGCCATGGCCGACGACGAGACGGTCGTCGTCTTGGGCGAGGACGTGGCCGTCGACGGCGGCGTCTTTCGCGCCACCGACGGCTTGCTCGCCCGCTTCGGCGCCGCGCGGGTGATCGACACGCCGCTGGCCGAGGCCGGCATCTCGGGCGTCGCCGTGGGGATGGCGGCGCAAGGGCTCAAGCCGGTCGCCGAAATCCAGTTCATGGGCTTCATCTACCCGACCCTCGACCAGATCGTGAGCCACGCCGCGCGCCTGCGCAACCGCACCCGGGGCCGGCTCGCCTGCCCGATGGTCCTGCGGGCGCCCTTCGGCGGCGGTATCCGCGCGCCCGAGCACCACTCCGAGAGCACCGAGGCGATGTTCGCCCACGTGCCCGGGCTCAGGGTCGTCATCCCGTCCTCGCCGCGCCGCGCCTACAGCCTCTTGCTGGCGGCGATCCGCGATCCCGATCCGGTCGTCTTCCTCGAGCCCAAGCGCATCTACCGCGCCTTTCGCGAGGCGGTCGCGGACGACGGCCAGGCCCTGCCGCTCGACGTCTGCTTCACGGTTCGCGAGGGACGCGACCTGACCTTCGTCACCTGGGGCGCGATGATCAAGGAAACCCTCGCCGCCGCCGACGCGCTGGCCGCCGAGGGGGTGGCGGCCGAGGTGATCGACGTCGCCACCCTTAAACCCCTCGACGAAAAGACGATCCTCGACTCGGTGGCCAGCACCGGCCGTTGCGTGATCGTCCACGAGGCCGCCTATAGCGGCGGCTGGGGCGGCGAAATCGCGGCCCGGCTCGCCGAGCGCGGCCTGACCTCGCTGCTGGCGCCGGTCGAGCGCGTGACCGGTTACGACACCGTCATGCCGCTCTACCGCCTCGAAAACCGCTACATGCCGAGCACGGGCCGCATTCTCGCCGCCGCGCGCCGCGCGCTCGCCTATTGAGGAGCCCTCGGTAATGACGGTTTTCAATCTCCCCGACCTCGGCGAAGGCCTGATCGAGGCCGAAATCGTCGCCTGGCACGTCGGCGCCGGCGATCATGTCGTCGCCGATCAGCCGATCGTCTCGGTCGAGACCGACAAGGCGGTGGTCGAGGTGCCGTCGCCGACCGCCGGGCGGGTCGCCAGGCTGCGCGCGCGGCCGGGCGACATCGTCAAGGTCGGCGACCCCCTGGCCGAGTTCGGCGACGCCGCCACAAGCGCCGATACCGGCACCGTGGTCGGCGAGATCGAGGTCGGCGGCGCCGCCATCGCCGAGGCCGGCGACGCGCGCGCCGCGCCCCGGGTCAAGGCGTTGCCGGCGGTGCGGGCGCTGGCGCGGAAGCTGGGCGTCGATCTCGCCCTGGTCGCCGCCTCGGGTCGCGACGGGACCGTCACCGCCGGCGACGTGGAGCGGGCCGCCAAGGCCCTCGCCGAGGCCGGGCCGGCCCAGCCGTTGCGCGGCGTTCGCCGGGCGATGGCGCGGCGCATGGCGCGGACCGCCGGCGAGGTGGTGCCGGCGACGGTCGTCGACGACGCCGATCTCGGCCTCTGGAGCGACCCGGGCGACGTGACCATCCGGCTGATCCGGGCGCTGGTCGCCGGCTGCGCGGCCGAACCGGCGCTCAACGCCTGGTACGACGGCCACGAGATGGCCCGCCGCCTGCACGGCAAGGTCGACCTCGGCATCGCCGTCGATACCGACGACGGCCTGTTCGTGCCCGTGCTGCGCGATGTCGGCAACCGCGACGCGGCCGATCTGCGCGACGGGCTCGACCGCATGAAAGCCGACGTCGAGGCTCGCAAGGTGCCGCCCGAGGAACTGCGCGGCGCGACCATCACGCTGTCCAACTTCGGCACCCTGGGCGGGCGCTATGCCTCCCCCGTGGTGGTGACGCCGCAGGTCGCGATCCTGAGCGCCGGGCGGGTCGCCCCCCGGGTGCTGGCGGTGGACGGCGCGCCGGCGGTCCGGCTCGCGCTGCCGCTGTCGCTGACCTTCGATCACCGCGCCGTCAGCGGCGGCGAGGCGGCGCGCTTCCTGGCCGCCACGATCGCCGATCTGGAACGGCCGCGCTGACGACCGCTCATCGCGGCGTGGCGATCGAAACGGACGCGCCGTCACGCCAAAATCCAACAATTGGACCCGAAGGACTGCTAAAAACGGATCGGCGCGGGGTGCCGCGCGACCGTGTCGGGAGGGAGGCCATGGCGAAAACGCGTTACACGCCCCGCGAGATGATCGAGCGCCTGATCGGCTTCGACACCACCAGCCGGGGCTCTAATCTGGACCTGATCTCTTTCGTCGCCGATTACCTCGCCGAATACGGCGTCGCCGCGACCCTCACCCACGACGACGACCGGGGCAAGGCCAACCTGTTCGCCACCTTGGGCCCCGAAGGCGATGGCGGCGTGGTCCTTTCGGGCCATACCGACGTGGTGCCGGTCGACGGCCAGGCGTGGTCGAGCGATCCCTTCACGGTGGTCGAGCGCGACGGCCGGCTCCATGGGCGCGGCACCTGCGACATGAAGAGCTTTATCGCCATCGCCCTGGCGCTGGTGCCGGAATACCTCGAGCGCGACCTCGCGGTGCCGATCCACTTCGCCCTTTCCTATGACGAGGAGGTCGGCTGCATCGGCGTCAATCGGCTCATCGCCGGGGTGCGCGCGGCCGGCCTACGCCCGGCGGTGGTGATCGTCGGCGAGCCGACCGGCATGCGGGTGGTCAACGCCCACAAGGGGATTTACGCCTTCCGCACCACGGTCACCGGCCACGAGGCCCATTCCAGCGCCACCCAAATCGGCGTCAACGCGGTGATGGTGGCGGCCGAGCTGATCCACCACCTCGCCGGCGTCGCCGAGGCGGAGCGCCGCCGGGCCGAACCCGCATCGGGCTTCGTGCCGCCCCACACCACCGTCCACGTCGGCGTGGTCGCGGGCGGCACGGCGGCCAACATCATCCCCCGCCATTGTCATTTTCTGTGGGAATACCGGCTGATGCCGGGCGCCGATCCGGACGCGATCATCGACGGCTTCAACGCCCGCGCGGCCGAGCTCGAAGCGGCGATGCAGGCGGTCGAGCCGGCCACCGGCATCGCCACCTCCGGCGGCTCGGTGCCGGGGCTCAAGCCCGAGGCGGGCTCGCTGGCCGAGCGCTTGGTCACCGAGCTGACCGGCGACAACCGCCCGGCCAAGGCGTCCTACGCCACCGAGGCCGGGTTGTTCCAAGAGGCCGGCATGTCGGTGGTGGTCTGCGGCCCCGGCCATATCGAGCAGGCGCACAAGCCCGACGAGTTCATCGACCTCGACCAGGTGGCGCAATGCACCGATGTCCTGCACCGCTTGGGCGCGCGCCTGTGCCGGCCCCTGTGAGCGCTTACCCGAGGGCCGAACTCACCCGCCGTTACGCGCGGGCGCTGACGCGCCACCGCGACGACCGTATTCTCGACGCCGAGCCCGGCGACGATAGTTTTAAGAAGGATGCCTAGACCATGGACGGAATAGCGAAGACCAGCGACGCCGTATCGCCCTGGGCGGCGGATTTCGAGGCCATCGACGGGGTCTGGCTGAACAGCGCCCGGCACGGGCAGATGCCGCGCGTCGCCGCCGCCGCCTCGGCCGAGGCGCTGGGCTGGAAGACCGCGCCCCAAACCATGCCCGACGACGCGACATTGACCATCCCGGCCCGTCTCAAGGCGGGGCTCGGGCGCATCGTCGGCGCGCCGGCCGAGCAAATCGTGCTCGGCAACAGCACGTCGTTCGGCCTGCAAACCATCGCCGACGCCCTCCCCTGGCGCGAAGGCGACGAGGTGCTGGTGGTCGATGGCGATTTTCCGGCGACCATCTACCCCTGGATGCCGCTCGCCAAGCGCGGCGTCGTCGTGCGCCTGATCCGGCCTCGGGGGGCGGCGCTCGACGCCGACGATCTGGCCGCCGCGCTGACCCCGAGAACGCGGCTTCTATGCACCAACTGGGTCAATTCCTTCACCGGCCAGGCGCTCGATCTCGACGCCCTGGGCGGGCTGTGCCGCGCGCGCGACGTGCTTTTCATCGTCAACGGCGCCCAGGCCACGGGCGCGCGGCCGATCGACGTGCAAGCGGCGCCGATCGACGCGTATTCATCTTGCGGCCACAAGTGGCTCTGCGGCCCTTACGGCACCGGCTTCGCCTGGATCGCGCCCCGGCTGCTTGAGCGTATGGACTGCGCCCGCGCCTATTACGTGCCGATGCAGGCCGGGCGCGATCTCGCCACCATGCGAGACTACAGTCTGCGCGACGACCTCGGCGCGGCCGCCTTCGATGTCTTCGGCTCGGGCCATCACCTGAGCTTCCATCCCTGGGCGGCGGCGGTCGATTACATCGCCGACCAAGGCGTCGCCCGCATCGCCGCCCATGTCGACGGCTTGGTCGATCGCTTCATCGCCGGCCTCGACCGCGACCGCTTCGACCTCGTCAGCCCGGCCGAGGGTCCGGCGCGATCGAGCCTGATTATCGCCAGCCACCGCGAGCCGGGGCGCAATCCCGAAATCGCCGCGCATCTGACGAAACACAAGGTCTACATCTCGCTCCGCGAGGGCAATCTGCGCTTCTCCCCCCATCTCGCCAACGGGGCGGCGGATATCGACCAGGGCCTCGCGGCGCTCGCCGACGGGCCATGAGCCGCGACGACGCGACCGATTTCTACGACGGCCTGGCGGCGGACTATCACCTCATCCATCGCGACTGGGACCGGTCGCTGGAGAGCCAAGGCGCCTGTCTCGACCGCCTGATCGCGGCCGAGCTCGGTCCCGGCCCGCATCGGCTGCTCGACTGCTCCTGCGGCATCGGCACCCAGGCGTTGGGCCTGGCCATGCGCGGCCACCGGGTGCACGCCACCGACATCAGCCCGGCCTCGGTGGCCAGGGCCGAGCGCGAGGCCGCCCGGCGCGGGCTCGACCTCGGCTTCGGCGTCGCCGACATGACGGCGCTTGAAGCTGCGGCGCCGGCCCCCTTCGACGCGGTCGTAAGCTGCGACAACGCCTTCGCCCATCTCTTGGACGACGACGCGCTGATAGCCGCCGCGCGGTCGATGGCGGCGGTGGCGCGGCCGGGCGGGCTGGTGCTGATCAGCCTGCGCGATTACGACGCGCTGATCACCGAGCGCCCCCGCTTCCAGCCGCCGGGGGTGGTCGACGCGCCCTCGGGCGAGCGGGTCACCTTCCAGATCTGGGACTGGGCCGAGGACGGGCGGCGCTATTCCATGCGCCTCTTTCTGCTCCGCGCCGAGGGCGAGGGCTGGGTCGCGCGCCACCACCGCACGCGGCTGCGGGCGCTGACCCGGGCCGAGCTCGGCCGGGCGCTGACCGCCGCCGGGCTCGATACCCCACGGTGGCATATGCCCGAGGCCAGCGGCTACTATCAACCCATCGTCACCGCGCGCAAGCCGGAGGCCACCCCGTTATGACCCCAATCGCCGTGACCCGTTTCGTCGAGTTGAGCCACGCCATCCGCGACGGCATGAAGGCCTATCCCGGCCTGCCGGCGGCGCGCATCGAAGCGATCCTCGATCACGCCGCCTCGCGCGCCCATTACCAGGGCCAGGCCGCGTTCTATCTCGGCCGGGTCGAGATGCCGGGCAATATCGGCACCTATATCGACAGCCCCTTCCATCGCTACCCCGACCGCGCCGATCTTTCCCAGCTTCCGCTCGACGCGGTCGCCGGGCTCCCCGGCGTGGTGCTCGACGCGACCGTCGGCGCCGATCGCGCGATCACCGTCGATGGCGCCGACGCCATGCTCGCCGGGCGGGCGGTGCTGATCCGCACGGGCTGGGATCGTTATTGGGGGGACGACGCCTATTGGCGGCCGGGACCGTTCCTCTCCAATGATCTGGTCACGCGGCTGATCGAGGCCGGCGCGCGGCTGGTCGGGGTCGATTGCTGGAACGTCGACGACACCGACGACCCGGCGCGCCCCGCCCATACCCGCCTGCTCGGCGCCGGCATCCCGATCGTCGAGCACCTGTGCAACCTCGGCGCCCCGCCGGCGAGCGGCTTTCGCTTCTCGGCGGTGCCCTTGAAGCTGGTCGGCGGGGCCTCGTTCCCGGTCCGCGCCTACGCCGAGATCGACGACCTCGCCGCGCCCGAGGGGCTGCCCTTCGCGGTCGCGGGCCTCGATCACGTGGTCTTGCGGGTCGCCGATCTGGCCCGCGCCATCGCCTTTTACGGCGCCGTGCTGGGCTGCCGCGAGGAGCGCCGCATAGACTCTATCGGCCTGGTCCAGCTTCGCGCCGGGCGGACGCTGATCGACCTGATCGACGCCGCCGACGCGCCGCCCCCAAGCCCGGGCAACATGGACCACGTCGCGCTCAGCGTCACCCCTTTCGACGAAGCCGCGATCCGCGCCCACCTCGCCGCCCACGGCGTCACCGCCGGCGAGACCGCGCGGCGCTACGGCGCCGAGGGCTTCGGCCCCTCGATCTATATCGCCGACCCCGACGGCAACAGCGTCGAGCTCAAGGGACCGGTCGATGAATAAACCCTCTTTCGACTTGGCTATCTTCGAGACGGCGGCGCGGCGCATTCGCGACCGGGTGCGGCGGACGCCCCTGCTCCGGGTCGGGCCGGCGCGCGAGCGGCCTTGTGAAACCGGGTGTGAAAATTTGGCGCTCAAGCTCGAAAATCTCCAGGTCTCGGGCTCGTTCAAGGCCCGGGGCGCGAGCAACGCCCTGGCCAGCCTCCCGGCGGCGACCCTCGACCGGGGGGTGGTGACAGCCTCGGGCGGTAATCACGGTCTCGGCGTCGCCCAGGCCGCTTGGCGGGCGGGCGTGCCGGCGACCATCTATCTTGGCCGCAACGCGCCGCCGGTGAAGGCCGAACGGCTGGCCCTCTGGGGCGCCACGGTGGTGACCGAGGGCGCCGGCTGGGACGAGGCCAACGCCGCCGCGCTCGCCCGCGCCGAGGCCGATGATCTCGCCTATGTCCACCCCTTCGCCGATCCGGCGGTGATCGCCGGCCAGGGCACGGTGGCGCTCGAAATTCTCGACGACGCGCCGGAGACCGAGGTCATCCTGGTCCCCATCGGCGGCGGCGGCCTGATCGCCGGCGTCGCCGCCGCCGCCAAGGCGCGCAAGCCACCCACGCGGATCATCGGCGTCGAGCCCGAGGGCGCGCCGACACTCAAGAACTCGCGCGCCGCCGGCCGGGTGATCGCGCTGGACGGGGTGGTGACCGAGGCCAATACCCTGGCGCCGCGCCGGAGCGCGCAAATCAACCTCGATCTGATCGCCGCCCATGTCGACGACATCGTGCTGGTGAGCGACGAGGCCATGCGCGCCGCCGCCCGCTGGCTGTGGCTGGAAATGGGCGTCGCCGCCGAACTCGCCGGCGCCGCCACCAGCGCCGCCCTGATCGCCGGCGCCTATCGCCCGCTCGGGGGCGAGGCGGTTTGCGCCGTGGTCTCCGGCACCGGCACCGCCGGAATGAATTAACGCATCGATTAACGCACGTACTGGGTCAGATACTTGCGGATCACCCGCTCCATCTCGGCGTCGAAGTCCTTGGTCACCGCCTCGGTCAGCTCGAACCAGACTTGCCGGCGCTGGTTGGGGCTGATGTCCTCGCCCACGGTTTGAGAACGCTTGGCGACGCCGCGGGCGAAGGCCAGTTGCTTGCCGTTCGCGTCGATGATCTCGATCTTGACTTCGAGGGTGGCGTCGTAGCGCTCGGTCTGTTCCTTCCAGAACAGGTCCGACAATCCCTCTTTCTTGGCCAGCGGTACCACGATCACCGAGGCGTCGAGCAGGGTGACGCGGGCGACGCGGGTGATGCCCATCGGCTCGAGCCGCTCCTCGGCCCAGCGCCGCACCACCGCCGAGGGGCGCCGCGCGAACAGATGCTCGACATTGGGCGATTGTTGCGGCGGGATATATTGCTGCACGAATTCGACCCGGGCCACGTCGAGGCGAATCTTCGGCTCGTGGGCGAAGGTAATCTCGGGAAAGCTCGGCCCGGGCGCCGTCGTGGCGCAGGCCGACAAGGCGGCGATCAAGACGAGGCCGAGTAGAGCGGGAAGTGATCGAGTCATGGTTCTGATCATGGGGGGGCGAGGCTCCGGTGGCGGCGCGGCGCGCCATCATCGCACGGCCCCCGAAAGCGGCGCAAGCGAGGCCACGGCGAGACGAGAATCGCCCTTCGTTAACGGAAGCTGGAAACTGGAAAAATTAAATGAATCGACGTTAACCGTGACTTAACGGAGGGGGAATATTAACGTTAATCGAGGAATCCACCGCGGCGATATCGATCGCGAGACGTCGATATAATTCCAGAGACCGGGCCAAGGCCGCGGCCGAGGCCCATAGGGGGACACAATCATGCGTTTCACCGTCTTGGTGGTGATAGGCCTTGGCCTGGCCGGCTGCGTCGCGCCGCCCATCTTTACCGTTGCATCCCTGGCGCTCGACGGGATGAGCGTCATCGCCACCGGCAAGACGGTCGGCGACCAGGCGCTATCGCTGGTCACCCGCCGCGACTGCGCCATGTGGCGGTTGCTGGCGGAGCGGAGCGTCGACGCCGTCTGTCGCGACGAGAACCAGACCGAGGTCATGGTCGCCGCGGTCGGCTTGCCAGCGCCCGCGGCAAACAATACAGCGCCCGCGGAAGCGGCATTGGCTCTCGATCCGATGCCCTTGGGTTTCGCGCCGGCTTCAAACGCCGCGCCGATGGTCGCGTCCATACCCATCTTGTCGTTCGCGAGACCGGTGTCGCGCCCGCCCGTGCGTCGTCACGCCGTCGCCTGGTCGTCACCGCCGACGACCGCCACCCAGCAGCCGCGCCAGCGGACAGGCGCGACCGGCGCGCGACACGGCCTCCGGCCGGGCGTCATCCTGGCCGCGGCCAAGGCGCCGGCCGCCAACCAAGCGGCGCTCTATGTCGTCGTCGGCAGCTTTCGCCAAGTCGCCAACGCCGAGACGCTGCGCCGCCGGCTCGGCCGGTTGGCGACGACGGTGACCCCGGCGGTGGTCGATCTCAAGGTGTATTTCCGGGTTCTCGCCGGTCCCTTCGATGCTGGATCGCTGCCCGCCGCGCGCCGGGAACTCGCGACTAGGGGTCTGGCCGGCGCTTGGCCTATCAGGCTGTGTCGGGGCGACTTATCCGCGCCGCCTTGCGCGAACACGGCGCGACCGATGCGGCTCACCATGGCCCAGTCCGATCATTCCCTGTCCGGCCGTCCCTGGGCGATCGCTCTGCGTTGAGCCGCGACCGGGAGCGCGTCGCGCCCTAAACCACCACGGCGACGCCGCCTCGGCGGGGATCGCCGGCGCCCGCGGCGGCCCCGTCCCGATCGCTCGCGGCGACGTGGACGCCGCCGAAATACATGCTGCGCTCGGGCCATGCCTTGTGATCCGGAAAGGCCTCGGCCAGCGCCGTCATCGTTTCCGGCGCGACCCCGGGTTCGATGTCGAGCCTGGCGCCCTCGACGTGGATCCGGGGCGCCGCCACCGCCGCCGCCGGGGTCATGGCGAAATCGATCAGATCGACGAGCACCTGAAGGACCGCCGTGCGGATCCGGTTGGAGCCGCCGCTGCCGAGGGCGAAACGCCGGCCGTCGGCGGTCCGGGCGAGCGTCGGCGCCATCATCGAGGCCATCCGCCGATCGGCCGGCCAGCCCGCGAAGCCGTGCGGGTTGATATCTTCCTCGCCGAGCATGTTGTTGAGCATGATGCCGGTGCCGGGAACGATATAGGCCGAGCCCTCGCCGTTGGAGACACTGAGCGCGGCCGCGTTGCCGGCCCCGTCGATGACGCTGACATGGGTGGTGCCGCGCGGACTGATCGGATGGTCCAGCAGTGCCGCATGGGCCGCGACCAGGGCCGGATCGAGGAGCGCGTCGGCGACGGCGTCGTCGGCGAGGTCGTGCAGGGGGCGGGCGACGCGGGCGCGGTTGGTCAGCGCCATCGCCCGCGCCACGGTCGTCAAGTGCTCCGGGCCGCCGGCGGCGAAGGCCGAGAGTTCGACCCCGCCGAGCAGGTCGAGGGCGAAGGCGATCAGCACCCCGCCCAGCGACGGCGGCGGGTTGATCGACAGCCGCGCGCCGCGATAGTCGCGGACCAGCGGCCGGCGGCGAACGACCTGGTAGCCGGCCAGATCGGCGGCGGTCAGATGGCCGCCGCCGCGCGCGCAATCGGCGACGATGCGCGTCGCGATCTCGCCATCGTAAAACAACCCCTCGCCCTCCTCGGCCAGGGCTTCGAGGGTATCGCCGAGCGCGGGTAGGCGCAGCAGCTCGCCGGCGCCGATCAGGCCCTTCTCGCAACCGCCGCCATAGAGCGCCCGCGCCTCGGGCGTGGCCGTGAAGATCGCGCGCACGACGCCCAGGATGAAGGCCTGCAAGGGCTCGACCGGAAGCCCCTCGCGGGCATGGACCACGGCCGGGGCGACGATGCGCCGCATCGGCAGCGTGCCGAGATCGCGGTGAACCGCGAACAGGCCGCGCGCCACCCCTGGCGTCGCCACCGCGCCGAGGCCGATGTGGAACGTTTGCCGGGCGGCGCCGAAATCGGCCTTGACGGGGCGAAAGTCGAGCGCCTCGGGCGGGCGCGGGCGCTTGGGGGTCTGGACGAAGAAATCATAGGCGAGCGCGCGGCCGTCGGCGGTCTCGGCGAGCAGGAAGCCGCCGCCGCCGAGCGAGGCCAGCACCGGCTCGGCGACACAAGCGACGCAGAGCGCCGTCAAGGCCGCGTCGAAGGCGTTGCCGCCCTCGGCCAGCACCTCGGCGGCGGCTTGCGCGCCGCGCGGGTCGCCGGCCGCGACGACGCCGTGATTGTTGCTGGCCCTGGGACGCTTGCTCACGCCGAGGTTGGCGCCCGCCGGACGAGATAGGCGTCGGCGATCTCGACCAGGCGGTCGCGGCCGAAGCTCGGATCGTGACCGCCGTGGACCACGGCGACGGGCAGCGCGCGAAGCCGCTCCATGCTGCGCCGGTAGGCGGCGATGTCGGAGCCGGGGAGCTCGTCGAGCAGCGGCCCGTCGTAGATCGCGTCGCCCGAGAACAGGGTCCCGCTCGCCGCCTCCCACAGGCCGATGCTGCCCGGCGAGTGGCCGGGAAGGTGGAGCACCGCGAAGGCGCGATCGCCGAGGTCGATGACGTCGCCCTCGTCGACGAGGCGCGTCGGCGCCGCCGGCGGGGTGGCGAAGGCGGAAGGGTCGAAATCGGCGCGCGGATAGGCGGTGACCAGCTCCTCGGCCAGGGGATAGTCGGCCGCGATCAGCATCAGGCGGATGTCGTCGGGCATGTCGGCGGCGCGCAGCGCGGCCCAGGGCGGCGGTTCGGCCAAGGTGGCGGCCTCCGCCGAATGGACGACGCGGGTCGCGAACTCGTGCATGCCGCCGGAATGGTCGTAATGCGTGTGGGTGGCGAGCGCGATCACCGGCTTGTCGAGCAGATCGCGGGCGGCGGCGCGGAGGCTGGCGATGCCGAGCCCGGTATCGACCAGGAGATCGCGCTCGCGGCCACGAACATGCCATATGTTGCAGCGGATCAGAGGATCGACATGGGGCTCCCACAGGAGCGTGATGTCGTCGTCGACGCGACGCCTCTCGAACCAGCGCTCGGCGATGGCGATGGCCACGCGGCGCGCCTCAGGCCGGGTCCCAGCGAGGCGCGAAGGCCGGATCGACCAGCCGCTGGCCCCGGGCGAGGGCGGCGATCGCGGCCATCTCGGCGGCGTCGAGCGCGACGTCGAAAATCTCCAGATTGGCGAGGCAATGCGCTTCGCTGGCGGCCTTGGGTATGGCCGCCACCAAATCCTGCTGGACCAGCCAGCGCAAGGCGATCTGGGCCGGGGTCTTGCCGTGGCGACGGCCGATCGCGATCAGCTCGGGGGTCTCGGCCACCCGCCCCTGGGCGAGCGGGCAATAGGCGGTCAGCATCATCCCGCGCGGGCGGGTCTCGGCCAGAACCGCGTTCTGGGCCAGGAAGGGATGATATTCGACCTGGTCGCACAAGAGATCGGCGCCGTGCTCGTTGCAAGCTCGGGCCAGGAGGGCGGCCGGGAAATTGCTGACCCCGATGTGGCGCGCCTTGCCCGCCGCCTTGACCGTGGCCAGCGCGGCCAGGCTGGCGGCGAGGGGGATGGCGTCGCTCGGCCAATGGATCAGCAGGAGATCGACATACTCGACCCCGAGCCGGCGCAGGCAATCGTCGGCCGCGCGCTCGAGCATGCCCGGCGCAAGGCGGTCATGCCAGATCTTGGTGGTCAGGAAAATCGCGCCGCGATCGACCCCCGAGGCGGCGATCGCGCGGCCCACCGCCTCCTCGTTCTCATACATCTGGGCGGTATCGATGTGGCGGTAGCCGACCCCCAGCGCGGTCGCCACGGCGCGCTCGCAGGCCACGCCGCGCAGGTCCCAAGTGCCGAAGCCCAGCGCCGGCACCCGCGCGCCCTTGGTCTCGATAAACTTCATGCGTCAACCCCCTGGACCATCCTCCCCATGGACCATGGCCGAAGGGGCGGATACAACCTGGGAACAACGTAACGCGAATGCGGGTACCGGGAAAGGGCGGTGAGGGCGCGATGACGATCGGGGCAACGACGGCGCGGTTCGGCGACGCGCGGGTGATCGGGCTCGTCAGCGGCGGGCATTTCTTCAGCCATTTCTATGGCCTCGCCCTGCCGCCGCTGTTTCCGCTCTTGAAGGCCGAGTTCGGGGTCGGCTACGCGGCGTTGGGGCTGCTGGTCAGCGTCATGAGTCTGGCCTCGGGCATCGCCCAGGTGCCGGTCGGCTTTTTGGTCGATCGCTTCGGCGCCGCCCGTTTCCTGATCCTCGGCATCACCGTTCAGGCGTCGGCGACGCTGCTGATGGGCCTGGCGCCGAGCTATTGGGTGCTGCTCGCCTTCATGGTCATGGCCGGGCTCGGCAACTGCGTCTATCACCCGGCAGATTACGCAATCCTCTCGGCCACCGTGCGCCACGAGCGACTGGGCCGGGCCTTCAGCGTGCATACCTTCGCCGGCCATGTCGGCTGGGCGCTGGCGCCGGCGGTGATCGGCGCGCTCGCGACCGTGATCGGCTGGCGCGCCGGCCTGGTCGCGGTCGGCTCGGTGGGGCTGGTGGCGGCAATGGTGATCGCCATCAATCGCGGCGGTCTGCGCTCGACGCCGGCGAGCGGCGGCGAGGTTACGCCGGGCCAGGCCGGCATCCGGCTCTTGCTGTCGTCGCCGATCGTGATGTGCTTTTTGTTCTATGTCCTCATCGCCACCGGTTCGGGGGGGTTCTATAACTTCCTGGTTTCGGCCCTGGTGGCCGGCTTCGACACTCCCTTCGCCGCCGCCACCGCTGGCCTCACCGCCTTCTTCATGGGCAGCGCCAGCGGCATCCTGGTCGGCGGCGTGCTGGCCGACCGCACCGCGCGTTACGGCACCATCGCGGTGGTCGGCTTCGGCGCCTCGTCGCTGTTGATCTCGATCATCGGCGCGGTCGGCCTGGCGCCGGTGCCGCTTTTGGGCGTGCTCGCCTTGGCCGGCTTCGCCAATGGCCTAGTGCCGCCGTCGCGCGATCTGATGGTCCGCTCGGTCACGCCCCCGGGGGCGACGGGGCGGGTGTTCGCCTTCGTTTCGGTGGGCTTCGACGTGGGCGGGGTGGCGACGCCGCTGGTCTATGGCTGGATCATGGATACCGGCGACGTGCGCTGGGTGTTCTGGCTGACGGCGCTGCTCCAACTGGTCGCCATCGTCACCGTTCTCGGCGCGCGGCGCGGCGCCGTTCAGGTCGCCTCCCGCCCGGGATAGGCCGCCGCCCCGTTAATCGACGCTTTTCCGGCGGCCGCCGGGCGGCTATGGTGCGCGCCGCAAGGGGAGCATGTGAGATGCGCATCATCGCGCTGGCCATCGTCGCTATTGTTCTCGCCGGCTGCGCGAGCCAGGTGATAGAGGCCAACTCGCGCCGCATCGTGGTCGAGAAGGGGGAGCTTGGCCAGGACCCGCAAGAGATCGCCGACGCCCACTGCAAACGGTTCGACAGGAAGGCGCAGATTTACGCCGTCGAGCCGACCTCCTTCGTCACCTCGATCTATTATTTCGACTGCGTGTAGGACCGGCGCCGTGACGACCGCCCTCAAGAGCGTTTTCGCCGTTCTCGCGCTTCTGACCGCAATGCCCGCGGGCGCGGCCGAGATCGGCCCGCTTTACGACCGCGCCGCCGAACTCGCCGGCGAGATCGACGCCACCAACGCCTATTGCCAGACCGAGGACAAGAGCCTGTCGGAGAAGCTGACCAGCTACGCCCGCACGCTAGGCAGCGACGAAAGCGCCATCGCCGACCGCGCCAAACGGGCCCACGACGCCAAGCTCGCCAGCCTCAAGGCCAAGAGCGCCGATTGCGCCAATCTCGATTTCCTGATCCGCAAGCTCGACACCGAGAACGCCTTCTCCAAGGCCTTCGACGCCCTCCTGCGCGAAACCCTGCTCAAAAAATAGATCACGCCCGCATGCGGGCGTTGTCGGGGTCGTAAAGCGGCGCCGGGAGGACCTCGGCGCGGCGCGGCTGGCCCAAAATCGCGACTTCGAACATGCTGCCCGGCGCGGCGAAGACGGGCTCGACAAAGGCGAAGGCGAGGCTTTTGCCGACCGCGTGGCCGTAGCCACCCGAGGTGGTGACGCCGATCACCCGGCCCTCGGCCAGCACCGGCTCGCCCCCCATGCAGTCGGCGTCCAGCGCCTCGACGGCGATGTAGACGAGGCACGTCGAGACCCCTTCCCGCTTGCGCTTCAGTGTCGCCGCGCGGCCGACGAAATCAGCCTTGTCGAAGGCGACGAAACGCTCCATGTCGGCCTCGATCATGGTGATCTCGTTGGTCAGCTCGGCGCCCCAGCCGCGATAGCCTTTCTCCATGCGCAGGGAATTGACCGCGTAGACGCCGAAGTCGGCGATGCCATGCGCCGCGCCAGCCTCCATTAGCGCGTCGTAGAGCCCCGCCATCGCCACCATCGGGTGGTGCAGCTCCCAGCCGAGCTCGCCGACGTAGGAAATGCGGAGCGCTCGGAGCGGAACCCCGGCGACCGTGATCTCGCGGCCCGTCAGCCAAGGGAAGGCGGCATTCGATAGATCGGCGTCGGTGAGCGCGCCGAGCACGTCGCGCGATTTCGGCCCGCTCAGGACCAGAACGCCGTAGTCGTCGCTGACATTGGCGACGGTCACGTCCTCGCCCGAACGCCGGCCCTGGGTCAGGAGGTCGAGGTCGTGCAGCTCGGCGACCGCGCCCGACAACAGATAGAAACGGTCGGCGGCGAGCCGGGTGATGGTCGCCTCGCTCTCGATCATGCCGTCCTCGGTCAGCATGTGGGCGAGGGCGATGCGCCCGTCGCGCTTGGGCATGCGGTTGGCGAACAGGCGGTCGAGGAAGGGAAGGGCATCGGCGCCGGTGACCTCGTATTTGGCGAAGCTCGACAAATCGAGGAGCCCGACCCGCTCGCGCACGGCGCGGCATTCGCCGGCCACGACATCGAACCAGTTGGCGCGCCGGAAGCCGTATTCCTCGTCTACCCCCGGGGGCGCGAACCACTTCGGCCGCTCCCAGCCGAAGACCTCGGCCATGACCGCGCCCTTGTCCTTGAGCTTTTGGTAGATCGGCGTGGTGCGCACCGGACGGCCGGCGTCGCGGTGCTCGCCGGGTAGGTGAACGACGTACATGTGCTGGTAGTCATCGATCGATTTTTCGAGGCAGTAATCGCCCACCGCCCAGTCGCCATAGCGGCGCGGGTCCATCTCGCGGACGTTGATCTCGGCCTGGCCGTGGACCATCCACTGGGCCAGGGTCTTGCCCGCGCCCGGCCCCTGGGTAATGCCGATCGACGCGCCGCAGCAGAGCCAGTAGTTGCGCAAGCCCGCCGCTGGGCCGAGCAGGAAGGTGCCGTCGGCGGTGTGGGTGATGGCGCCGCTGACGATCTGCTTGATGCCGGCCTCGGCGAAGGCCGGGATGCGGGCCATCGCCAATTCCAGATGCGGCGTCAAGCGGTCGATGTCGGGCGGCAGGAGCTCCATGTCGAAGCTCCAGTCGATGCCGTCGAGCCCCCAGGCCTCGGCCCCCTTGGCCTCGTAGGGGCCGATGATCAGGCCCTGCTTCTCGCGCCTGTAATAGCACGAGGCGCGCGGGTCGCGGACGACCGGGAACTCATCGTCCAACGCCGCCACCGCCGCGAGCGGCTCGGTCACCAGATACTGGTGGACCATGTTGACCAGCGGCACCTTGAGCCCGACCATCGCCCCCACCTGGGGGGCGAAGGAGCCGGCGGCGTTGACCACGTGCTCGCACTGGATGGATCCCTTCTCGGTCACCACTTGCCACTCGCCGCCGGCGAGCGGGTTGACGTCGATGACCCGGTTGTGGCGCTGGATCTCGGCCCCGCCCCGGCGCGCGGCGATGGCCATGGCGTTGGTGCCGCCGGCCGGATCGGTGTGGCCGTCGCCGGGGGTATAGGCGCCGAGCAGCACGCCCTCGGTATCGAGCAGCGGGTGCAGGTTCTTGATCTCGTTGGGGCCGATCAGGTGGCACTCGGCCCCGGCCAGGCGCAGCACCCCGGCGACGGCGTGGAACCACTCGACCTCTTGCTCGTTGACCGCCAGGCGGATCGCGCCGCAGCCGTGCCAGCCGGTGGACTGCCCGGTCTCGGCCTCGAGCGATTGGTAGAGCTCGGAGCCGTAGAGATGGATCTTGGCCATGTTGAGGCTGCCGATGAAATGTGGAATCAGCCCGGCCGCGTGCCAGGTCGAGCCCGAGGTCAGCTCGCCCTTTTCGACCAGGACGACGTCGCGCCAGCCTTCCTTGACCAGGTGATAGAGTAGCCCGACGCCCATCGCGCCGCCGCCGATGATCACCGCCCGCGCGCTCGTCTTCATCCGCCGTTCCTCCCCTATGGGCGGGGCCAGGCACCGCCCGATCGCCTGAATTACCCCTTAGCGCAAGCGGGCAAGCGACGCGACTGGAAAATGCGGGGTTGGCGCGCGATGTCGATCAGGCCGGGCGCGGGGCGGGCTTGTTCTCGGTTTCGGCCTCGGTTTCGTCCTCGATCACCACCCGCGCCGGCGGCGCTTGGCCGTCCTTGTCGACGCCGAAATAGACCGTCTGGTGGGGATAGGGGATTTCGATGCCGTGGGCGTCGAAGGCGAGCTTGATGCGGCGGTTGAAGTCGCGCCTGAGGCCCCAATGCGCCATCGGCCGGGTGCGGATGCGGGCGCGGATGACGACCGCCGAATCGTCGAGCGCGTTGACCCCCTGGATCTCGATCGGCGCCAGGATGCGGGGGCCGATCGCGGGGTCGGCCCGCATCTCATCGCCGACCGCGCGGATGACGCGCTCGACCTCGTCGAGGTCCTCGCGATAGGCGACGCCGATATTGAGGATCGCGTAGCCATAATCGCGGGCGAAGTTGCGCACCGTGGTCACGTCGCTGAAGGGGATGGTGTAGATGCTGCCGTCGACGTCGCGCAGGCGGATCGAGCGAATGGTCATCCGCTCGACCGATCCCGAGCGGACGCCGAGATCGACCCAGTCGCCGACCGCGAGGCTGTCCTCCAACAGGATGAAGACCCCGGTGATGACGTCCTTGACCAGGGTCTGGGCGCCGAAGCCGACCGCCAGGCCGACCACCCCGGCGCCGGCCAGCAAGGGGGCGATATCGATCCCCACTTCCGACAACACGGTGAGCGTCACCAGAATGCCGAGCACCACGCGGAGCGCGTTGCGCAGCAGCGGCAACAGCGTGCGCAGGCGCACGGCGCCGTCATCCTGATCGCCCTTGGCCCGCTCCAGCCCCCGCTCGACCAGCGAGCTCCCGACTTCCCACACCACCAGCGTCGCCACCAGGATGAGGGCGATGGTGGCGACCCGGGCGATCAGCGCCCGGCCGGTGTCCGAGGCCAGCCAGTCGAACACGCCGATGCCCCAGACCTGCAACAGGGTAACCCCGGCGAGCGCGTAGACCACCGCCCGCAGGCTCGCGTGCAGGCCCGGCAGGTAGCGGTTGGCGCGCGATTCCAGCCGGGGGAAGCGCTCGCGCACCTCGCCCCGCAGGCGGAACAGGCGCTCGACCCCATGGCGCAGGGCGACGATCGTCAGCCAGGCGGCGACCACCACCACCAGGGTCAAGAGCGTCGCCCGGGCGAGGAAGGCGAAGCCGCCCGCGACGTCGAGCAGCCAGACCCCATAGGCGGCGACCACGTAGACCACCGCCAATACGTGCCAGATATCGGCCAGGCGCCGGCGCAAGCCGCCGAACGGCGCCGCCTCGCCGTCGCCGGCGAGGGCCTTGGCGACGAACGCGCGGTTCTGCGATACCAGCACCACGATCATCGCCGCCAGCACCAGGCCGACGGCCTTGACCACCAGCGCGTAGGCCCCCGCCGGCAGGCCGAACAGCAGCGCCGCCTGGGCGCCGAAGAAGCCATAGACCGCCGCCAGGGTGAAGCGCCGCACCCAGATGAACAGGTAATTCGCGCTCTCGTCGCCGAGCGCCATCACCCGCAGGCTCGCCACCCGGGGCGCCAGCACCATGCGCGCGACCGAGACCACCGCCCGGGCCAGGACATGGGCGTTGACCACGATCAGCGCGAACAGCCGCGTCCCCGGCGCCGGCTCGGTCAGCGGCAGCGCGCCATAGGCGGCGGCGGCGAAGGCGGCGACCGGCAGGAGATCGAGGATCGTGCGCAGCACCAGCAGTGGCAGGCGCAACAAAAGACTGTCGGTCTCGCGATCCTCGACCGCCTCGCGCGGTCGCTTGAGCAGACGCGCCATCAACCAGCCGGCGACGACCCCGGCGGCCAGCACCAGGGCCAGCTTGAGCGCCGCCATCGACCAGGCGCGGCGGGTCTCGGCATCGCTCAACGCCGTCGTCGCGCGCTGGGCCGCGGCCGGGATATCGACCGCCAAGGCGGCCAGCGCCGCGAGTTCGGCGCCGACCTCGGCCATGCGCTTGGAGATCGCCACCAGAACCTGGGCGCCGATACTCTCGGCCGTCGCCGGCGGCTTTTCGGCCTCTTGCGCGGCGAGCAAGAGCTTGAGCCGCTCGATCAGCGCCCGGCGCTGGCCCGCGTCCTCGAGCGTCGCCACCAGCGCCTCGACTTGGGCCGCCGTGGCCGCCGTCGCCTGATCACCAGCCGCTTGATCGGACGCGGCCCGCGCCGGCGCGGCGACCGCCGGGACGGTCAGCGCGACAAGGGCGACGAGAAGCCCGCGAAGAGCGCGGCGACAGGCGTTCATGGCCGGCGAAGATAACCTTTGCACCCGGCCCCGACCACCGCTTTCGCCGCCCGCCTTGCCGGGCGCCGGGAGCGGGGTACAATACCGCTTCGTCTCGGCGCGGGTTTATGGCGATCATGACCAGGAAAA
>Ga0114931_10003204_pt1 | contig 20746 bp, 16 predicted proteins | sample 2SBtaG_FD_89579 | JGI IMG/M metagenome (GOLD analysis project Ga0114931, IMG submission 89579) | Deep subsurface microbial communities from Kolumbo volcano to uncover new lineages of life (NeLLi) - 2SBTROV14_V59a metaG | ecosystem: Environmental > Aquatic > Marine > Volcanic | place: Kolumbo...
CAACAACGGCACGGTCAGCACCCGCGACAAGGCGACCCTCAACGAGGAGTTCACGGCCCTCCGGGACGAGATCAACCGTATCGCCCAGTCCACCGAGTTCAACGGCGTCAAGCTCCTGGACGGTAGCGCCACCAGCATGACCCTCCAGGTCGGCCTCGGCACGACCTCTGGCGTCGACACGATCTCCGTCAGCCTCTCGCCAGCTCTGTCCACCTCCCTGAACCTCCAGTCCCTGGACATCTCGACCGGCGCCTCGGCTGCCATGGGCGCCATCGACAGCGCCATCGACACCGTCTCGAGCCTCCGCGGTTCGCTGGGCGCCGTCCAGAACCGTCTCGACTCCACGATCACCAACATCGGTGTCGCCGTCGAAAACCTCTCGGCCGCCGAAAGCCGCATCCGCGACGTGGACGTCGCCGCCGAGACCTCCAAGCTCACGCGGAACAGCATCCTCCAGCAGGCCGCAATCTCGATCCTGTCGCAGGCCAACTCCTCGCCTCAGGGTGCGCTGAATCTCCTTCGGTAATCTCAGGACAGTTACCTGAGCTACGAGTGAGGCAAGCCGGTCTCGGATACGTCCGAGACCGGTTCTCTCAATTCTGGGGGGTTGGGTGAGCGGGGTGGGAGACTAGAACGCCAATATGCGGCTCGGGGTGGACGTGCGGTAGGGTGGCCGAGCAAGGGCCGGTGGGATGTCGCAACAACTGACTCCGAAGCATTTTGAATAGGCACCCTATGGTGATTCCGGGAAACTCCGCGTGTTGCGCATCTTGAATAGGCACCCTTGCGGTAGGCGCGCGGCGGATCGGCCAAGCCGCGTGACGCCAGATCAAGGCACAGCCATCCCCCTGACAGCTCGGACGTCTGTCTGCCTCTCGCCGTTGCTTTCGCCCACTCGCCCCTCGGGGGCCTCGCCTTGGGGTGGGCGAAAGCAACGGCGAGAAGTAGACAGCTGCCTTGGGCCCGCGCGCGAGCCCCTCAGGAGCTGATCGGACACCGTCGCACAACGCATCATGCCCCTCCCGATGGCACCTGACTGCCGCGTCAAGCGCGTAGCGGTTTGCCCGGACTTGCCGGACCATGTCTATGAAGATGCCGCCCTGGAGAACCCTTCAAGGCCCGGCTTTGCGTGGTGGCTGCCAGGGCCAGCGTCCTTCGAATTCCAGCTGCAGGGCCATGCTGAGAAAGGTGCGGATCAACACGATCAGTCCCAGGATCAGGACATTGACCAGAGTCGGATCCACCACAACGGTGCGGATGATGTCACCGGCAATCAGAAACTCCAGACCCAGAAGGATGGATTTCCCCAAATCCTGCCGGAACAACAGATAAAGATTACCGCCTTTGGACCAGTTGACTGCGAACAGACGGTAGACCGACACCAAAGCACCGCCCAGGATTATAAGAACGCCAATGGCATCGACCCCGGCCCCAACCATGTCCATGATCCGCCGAAAACCCTCAAACCAAGTGCTCATGTGACGCCTCTTTTCAATCTGCCGGACAAAGCCCCTGGATCACCTCTTCGACCTTCTCCGGCGACCAACTCACCTGCTGCATAGAGTTTGACACTCAGCGTCCCATCCGAGAGCACGCCAATATTTTTGGTGACTTCCTTCGCCGCCGCACCCAGGCCAAGAGAGCCCGCGCCAGGCAAGGTTCTGCGTTTCATAGGTCCTCGTCCCCCAATTCCTGCCAGCCACCGGTGCGCAGGATTTCCAGCGGCCGCCATTGCGCCTTGTAACTTATTTTGCGGCTGTCCCTGATCCAGAAGGGCAGATAGACCTCACGCTGGCCATTTTGGAGGGAGGATAGGTAGTCCAAGCCTCGTTCGCCCTCTCCTGAGGCCTGGCTCGCATGAGCGCCTTCACAAGACCCCTCCCAGGGTGCATGAGTCTAGCTGTCCTTCGATCGGCCAAGAGGAAGGAACTCGTGACGGGGTCGACCTTCGAGACCCAGGTGCCTCAGGATCTTGTGCACCGCCTAGAAGCTCGAGAAACCCATCTATCGCCCCAGAGGTTCGCGGTCGACTCGCTCGCCTACGTCTCTACTCGCAGTGGGAGGGAGGCCTGCGGTCCGTCCGGACCTTCCTTGGTTGGATCTAGCGGCGCGCGTTTGCCGCCTGAATCCGGTGTGGACGGCGGCGTTTGAACGCCGTTTGCCAGGGCAACGCGAGCACGCAGAAAACCCCCTCCGCGAGCCAAGCGCAGGAGTCCACCAGTTGGACGTAGGTGCATCACGAGCGCCCTCGCTTGGCAATCCATGGGTGTCCCGTTCCCCCCGTTCAGGTGTCCCGTTCCCCCCGTTCCCCTCCGTGAGGAACCACGCCACACCGACCAGACCCTGATCCCCCAGGTCAGCCCGAGTGTTCGTTACATTTTCATCTAGTCCCGGTGGACGAGAGATGCCAGACCACCCTGTGCGTGTTGGCTGGCGAGAATCGTCCACGACTGGCCTTCGGCAAGCACCAACGAGTCCACCTTGTGCAGATTTTGATCTGCCAGGACGTAGACCGGCTTGCCCAGAGCGATGAACTCCTCGAGCTGACGACGGCGTTGACTCTCGCCGTAGACGAAGAGATCCGGACGCGAACCATAACCATGTTCTGGCAAGGCGGGAGAGACGACCCAATCCCTCCCCAACAGACCTCGCACATAGGGTTCGCTGAAGGTCGACAAGACGAGACCTGGCGGTTCTGAGCGAAGGCGGTCCACGAGATCGAAACGCTCTGCTGGTGCCCTTCGTGAATCGAAGACGAGGTGAGGCGTCGCGAACACCGAGCGAGTCCCTGGAAAGCCGACCACACACATGCAGAAGAGCGCGAGAGCCACCAGCCGCCAGCCCCTCTTGCTGTTTCGTAGAATCTCGACGAGGGCAGGGCCGACGAAGATCGGCATCAGGATCACGACCGGGGCATGGAAGCGCGCATCAGGGAAGAAGTAGAAGAGCATCACCAACACATAGGCTCCGAGACCCACGGCCAGCCACTTGAAGGCTGCGGTCTTCTTGGTCTGGAACCAGCAGACGGCAAGCAACAGGACGTGTGCAGGACCGAAGTAGCTCCCATCGCCATAGTAGGTGGCAACCGTGCGCTTCCACTCGAGTTGGAGTGCATCCCGGAGCAGGTAGCGCAGATTGCCTGGCAGATTGCCTATCTCGAACGTGTCCGAGAAGCCAGCCAGGTGAGGCAGCCAGAACGCATAGCCATTGGACAGTGGCTGGCCAAAAACCTTCCATTGGTAGAGGAGCAGGGGGGACATGCCCAGGATCAATACGAGTGTCATCCAGGCGCCGACTCGCACCGGCTTGTCCAACCTCTTGCGTGTGACCCACCAGGAGAGTGCCAAAAGCGGAAGGAACAGGATGTTGCCCAGCCGGAAGCAAGCGGAGACACCGAGGATCAACGCTCCTACGAGACCCCATCCGACCCTCTCCGTCCGATGGAATCTGGCCAACGCGAGCACGGATGCCACAACCATGCATGTAGAGCTCAGGTCCGCCATGGGCGTGCGGGCAAGGAGCACGAAGAGCGGTGTCGTGACCAACAGGAGCACGGCCAACCCCGCAGCAGTGCGCCCACCCGAAGCGCGCGCACCTGCCCAGACGAGACAGAGCAGCACCAATGCCGAGACGAAGCTGATGATGAGCGGCGCCATCGCGGGCTCGACCCCCAACCACAGCAAGGGCACCATCGTGAGGCTGTACCCGAAGGGATAGCGCGGGGGGAACCTCTTGCCCGCCACATGGATCGTGTAGCCCTCACCACCTGCGAGGCTCACCGCGCCCGCCATGTACTCGGGTCCATCCGGATCTGGAAGGAGATCCAGGCGTGATGGTTGCCAGGAGAGCCAGACTGCTGTGACGACGACGATCAGCGAAGCCGCGGCAAGGCCCCACCCCTGCCAGCGACTCACCGATCGCTCATCCACCATGGTTGCGCTTCTTGGAATGGCGGATCACCGCAGGCCGCCCTCGGATCCGGGTACGCCCCATGCGCAGCATCTCGTCGGCTTCGTCCAGTACCACGGAACGCACGACTCCCAGGTCGAGCTTGCCGCGTTCCATGCAGTCCATGACGCGACCCGGCGTGCCAACGACGACGTGCACACCCCGCTCCAACGCTTTGAGCTGGCGATAGATCGGCGCGCCGCCATAGACGGTCAGCACTCGCAGTCTGCCGATGCCCGACGCGTAATTCTCGAGGGCCTCGCTGACCTGCAGGGCCAGTTCACGGGTCGGGGCCTGGATCGGGTCCGGTGAGGAAGCGAGCCCTGTGCTCGAGAGGGTCAGGATTGCGACAGGCGCAGTGGTTTGTTTGCACATCGAGAGGCCGTGGGTTTGCCGGACGAGGGATCGCCGGAAATCCTACACCATGGACCAGGTGGTCTGACCGGTTGGATCTGGGAGTATCAGCGGATCGGAGGTGGGCTGCCTCTCTCCACAGGAGATCGATCATACGAAGGACGCGCGGTGCCTCGGAAGGCCCTCTGCAGATCTCGTTCTACTTGCCTGCCTCGGTGGTCTGCGCTTCGAGATCCTCGTGCATCTTGCGAAAGATTTCCGCACGTACCTGTGCCTCGTACCAGCCGGGTTTCTTGCGCCGTGCTCTGAGCTCGGCTCGCCGGAGGAGCAAGTTCAGCTTGGGCTTGAGGGGCAGCCAGTGTGGGTTGGCTCTGGGGATCGAGTCGTCCAGTGGATTGTCGTACCGTAATTTCTTGAGCAGGTTCAACAGGGCGAGTCGATGCTGCGCGGGGTTCAGGTCGAGTTCTCGCGCGCGTCGCCCGATCATGGGTGAGCCGAGCTCGAGCAGCCTGTCGACCTGTGCAGCCGCATCCTGCTCGTCACCTGCGGCGAGGTGTTGGTCCAGCAGGACCTCGCGGATCGATACTTCGGAATACATGCTCATCGGGGCCAACCGCTGGCGGAGGTGATCGAGATCCCGGGTTTGGAGACGTCCGAAGTGGGCAAGGATGGAGTAGCCCCACAAGCCCATGGACTCACCATCCTCGATCGAGATCTTGCGGATCTTCTTCTCGACGCCTGATGGCAGGGTTGGGGCACAGAGGAGACCGCGATGGTAGTCGTGTTCGGGACTGCCGATCGGTCTTGTCCATGTGGTGAATGGGAATGGCATCGACTTATTGGCGCCCTCGAGCAAGGGCAACAGGAGTGAGAGAGTACTCTCTGGGAGCTGCCCGCCGTGCGCGCGAGCCAGCGTGCGGAGTCCCCAGGACCGCATGGGTCCCAGTGGGTCGTCGAGGAGTGCACGGATGAGACGATGGTCGATGGGGCCCATGGGGGTCCAGTCCAGTGCGGTCTCGGCTCGTTGGTGCAGACCATCGATTCGCAACTTCAAGCAGGCGAAGAGCACGCGCTTGGCCTGTGGCGTGCCCGGAAAGCGATGCTGGACCAGAAGAGGGATTATCAAGAGCGCTTCGCGATGGCCGTGCTCGAGGACCGGCGCGAGGATCCGTTCCCACTCCTCGGGATGGGGGTTGCCAGCGGAGTAGGGTAAGGTGGCGAGCAACGTCATTGCCGTCATCGTGAGGTACGGCCCGCTGGTGGCGAGGAGCTCCTTGCTCATCATGCGGATAGCGGCCATGGTCAGCCGCTTACCGACCCCATGGTGCAATCTGCCTCGTCGAGCCTCGATTACGATCAGTGCAGCGCGTTGTCGGTTGCCGTCCTCGTCCTCAAGCATGCGGAACGCCCAGTCGACGGTCGTCTTGTGGTATCGCGTGTATCTGGATGCGGCGATCATTGCATCGGGCCTGGTGTCGTCGTCCGGACGGTCCAGAGCTTCTCCGATTGCGGACATGATGCTGACATGCAGCGGGAGTGCTCGCGACAAGAGCAGGGCTCGGCGTCGTAGTCTTGGGTGGGGCGAACGGATGGCGCGCAACAGACCCTGACGGAATCGCCACTCGGGGGTCTCGGTGCCGCCCTTGATATTTCGGGCTGGAAACGGCCGAGGCAGTTGGCGATCGAGAGATCCAGAAGGGCGTGAGACGACAAGACAGGATCGGCGCCATGGAGTACATCGATGCTCTTGTGGATCCGTGCCTTGGTCCAGATCTTGTCCATCAGGTCGGGGCGTGGAGGTGCGACGCCTGCTCTTGCCATCTGTCGAATGATATCGCCTCTACCGAGGCGCGCTACGCACGCCAGTTCTTGCGCGTCCACTCGATCGTTCTTCGACTCGCTCTTGAAGATCATCCGCAGTTTGCGTGGATTGGTAACGATGACATCGTGCTCCATCTCCGTGAGCAGGGCAAGGACCCAGGGCGAGTGCGTTCCGCTCTCGAATGCAATTCGCGCCGAAGCCTCGTTGGCGAAATGCCCCTCGAAAGCTGCTCTGCTCTTCACCACGCGGCCCTCCTCGATGATCTGACCACGCACCGAATCGAGTACCAGGGGTCAGACCCCCGGTACTCGATTGCGGGTGGCTTCCTGCGGAGATTCAAGAAGGAGGATCTAGAGCGTCTGGATCAGATCACGGATGATCTGCACCGCGAGGTCTGGCGCAGGCGCTACGGTCGTAAGAAGCAGGCCCAGGCCAACCTCGACCTCGATTCGCACATCCACCATGTCTACGGGAATCAGATGTGGACGGCGGCGTTTGAACGCCGTTTGCCAGAGTAACGCGAGCACGCAGAGAACCCCCTCCGCGGGCAGAGTCAGCGTCTTTTGCGCCATGGCTGGCCCCAGTCCTCCCAGCAGCATGCCGAGTGCGTACCACAGATATTGTCTCATGAGAATGACTCCCAACTGCAGGGGAACACCGTCCGTGGCGACTCCGCTCTGAGGTCCACGACGGCTGCACAAACCAGAGCAGATATCCTGGCGCAGAGGGGACAGCGACCCTTCGATATCGCAAAGGCTAGGAGAACCTCGCAGCCCCCACAAGTCCCTCCCTCGCCCATCCACGACCTCTGGGTCCGCCCGGCGGGGAATCGCTCGGGCCGGCGCTGGACCTCATCGATAACGACCACATAGAAGCTCGGGACACCCACCTATCGCCCCAGAGGTTCGTGGTCGACTCGCTCGCCTACGTCTCTACTCGCAGGGGGAGGGAGGCCTGCGGTCCGTCCGGACCTTCCTTGGTTGGATCTAGCGGCGCACCTTTGCCGCCTGAATCCGGTGTGGACGGCGGCGTTTGAACGCCGTTTGCCAGAGTAACGCGAACACTCAGAGAACCCCCTCCGCGAGCCAATCACAGGAGGCCACCCGTTGGACGTAGGTGCATCACGAGCGCCCGCGCTTGTGCAATCGATGGGTGTCCCGTTCCCCCGTTACTTACCCACGGCCCAGTGCAAGCCGTTGCTGAGCTCGAGGGTGCCCACGAAGTTGGTGGCGTCGAAGGCGAAGCTCTGGAAGGTGAGCTGCACACCATTGAGGATAGGGGCGTTGGGGATGGGGATCGCCAGTTTGATGTTGCTTCCCTGGGTTGCGGTCGTGACGCGGAAGAACTGGGTGATATCGAAGTGCAGGAATCCGTAGTTGCCAAAGCGGATCGGCCGCGGGGCCAGCATGCCCATCACGGTGAAATGAACGGGATTGGCCAGGTCGGTGCGGCCATTGATCGTGGCCGTCTGACCGATGACCGGATCGCTACCTTGGATCCAGGTGCTGCCGTACGGTGTGCCGAGAGGCTCGGTCGTTGCGCCGTTGTCGATCGTGTACACCTCCTCCCCATAGGTGCGCGTGACCCCTCGCATGCACACAAGGTTGCCGAGCGTGGCCCGGTAGTTGGGTGGCGTCAGAAAGAAACCGTCGCCGCTCCAGCTTCCGGGGTAGAGATCGACGATGCGCGTGCCGGCGCTCGTTCCATCCGTGATCACGGTCTCCCAGCCCTGTTTGAGGGTGGGTGCGCCAAAGTAGACCTTGCGACTTCCCACCGCCGTGATGAAACGAGGGAAGCCATTCCAGCTGCCTCTCCCGTAGTCCAAGAAGATCTGGGTTCCTGCCGTCGTCCCATCGCTGACGAAGAGCTCGTCACCTGTGGCGGGCGTGTAGGCGCCAAAGAAGACGCGGCCGTTCCGGGCGCAGAGCTGAATCGGGGAGCTGCTGCTGTTGCCGGGCACCAGGTCCTTCAGCAAGACTGTGCCTTTGCTCGTGAAGTCCGTAGTCCAGAGCTCGGTACCCTTGTTCTTCGAGAATGCAGAAAAGACGACTCTTCCCGCATTGAAGGTGAGGTAGGCGGGATTGGAGCTCAGGAGTCCTGGAACGATGTCTGCGAGCAGCCTCGTTCCATTTCTGGTGCCGTCGGTGATGAACAACTCCGCTCCCGTAAGGAGCGAGAATGCCGAGAAAACGACCCTGTCGCCCCGGCCCGCGAAGCTGTTCGGGAAACTGCTGCTGGAGCCGAAAGCGATATCTTTGAGCAGTTTGGTGCCAGCGCTGGTCCCATCCGATATCCATGGCTCTCGGCCGTAGGATCCTGTTGAGCAGGAGAAGTAGACCTTGCCACCGATGGAAGTCAGATACTTGGGAAACGAAGAGGTGCTGCCAGGTCTGATGTCCTTGAGGAGTCTGGTTCCGGTTCTGGTGCCGTCGGTCACGAAGAGCTCTCTCCCTGTCTTCGGCGTAAAGGCCTCGAACACCAGCTTGTCTCCCGCTGCCGCAAAGGACAGTGTTTGCGAGCTGCCTGTCCCAGGGTAGAGATCCTTCAACAGGACTGTGCCCGCCTCTGTGCCGTCAGAGATCCACAGCTCCGTTCCGGTCTTTCCGTCATCGGCTGAAAAGATGACGTGCTTTCCAAAACGGACAATGGCCTTGGGATACGAAGAGCCCGCCTTGTTGATGTCCTTGAGCAGCTTGGCGGATTGCGCCATCGCCACAACTGGCAAGGTAAACAAGACGACTGCAAGTGTGGGAGCAAGTTTCATGAGTGGTGCTAGCTAGTTTCCGAGGGTCCAGTGCATGGCGTTGCTGAGTTCGACGGTAGCGATGAAGTTGCTGGAGTCGAATGCAAGTGTCTGGAAGACAAGCTGAACTCCCTTGAGACTCTGACTGTTGGGAATCGGAATGGAGTGGAGGATCTGGGACCCGCCTGCTGCGGGTGTGATCCGGAAGAAGGCAGAGAGATCGATGTGCAGGAAGCTGCTGCTGCCGAAACGAAGAGGGCGAGCGGCGAGTGTGCCCATCACGGTGAGGTGGATCGGATTGGCGAGTCCGGTGAGTCCTTGGATATGGGCCGTCTGACCGATGACCGGATCGCTACCTTGGATCCAGGTGCTGCCGTACGGTGTGCCGATAGGCTCTGCCGTGGCGCCATTGTCGACCGTGAAGATCTCCAAGCCGTAGAGAGGATGCACTGCGGGAAAGAAAACCTGACTGCCCAGGGTTGCACGGTGGTCGCTTGCATAAGGGAACGAGGCTGCGCCATCGCGCGAACCCGGGTTGATGTCCAGAGCGCGTGTCCCAGCTGACGTGCCATCCGAGATCATGGTCTCCTGGCCCGCCGCCGTGGTATACCCTGTGAAGTAGACATGCCGACTTCCGATTGCCGATATGTTGTGGGGATACCAAATGATAGTCCCGGGCACCTTTTTGAGAAACGGCCTGGTCCCTGCAGGTGTTCCATTGCTCACGAAGAGCTCTGTACCGGTCGCCTGCGTATAGCCAGTGAAGTAGACGAGTCCATTGCGAGCTGACACGCTGGACTGGAGACCGGATTCAGGTCCCGGAACCAGGTCGGTAACCAGGACCGTTCCACTGCTCGTGAAGTCCGTGACCCATAGTTCTCTACCAGTGCCTCGTTCATAGCCGGAGAAATAGACGAGCCCGCCGCTAAAGGTCATCCCTCCGACGTATATCTGCCTGAGGAGTCTCGTCCCCTTGGACGAACCATTCGTCAGGTAGAGCCCATGTCGACCGTTGGGACCGACAGCGCTGAACAGCACCTGGCCACCTTGGCCCGCGAAGCTGCCTGGCGAACTGCTCAAGCTCCCGGGGTAGATGTCCATGAGCAACTTCGTCCCCCCAGGTGTGCCATCGGTAACCCATGGCTCGAAGCCTGAGCTCCCGTCGTTGCAGGCAAAGTAGACCTTGTCGCCGACGGCTGCCAGGTAGCTCGGGTAGGACGAGAGGGGGCCGCTGCGGATGTCCTTCAAGAGTTTCGTGCCGGCGGGTGTGCCGTCGGTCATGAAGAGCTCCATGCCGGTTTTTGGCGTGAAGGCATCGAAGATGAGCTTGTCACCAACGACTGCATAATAGTGTGAGAGGGAACTCGTGATGCCGGGCGCGAGGTCCTTCAACAACCTGGTGCCAGCCGTCGTTCCATCGGAGATCCAGGTTTCGGTTCCCGAGACTCCATCGAATGCGGAGAAGAGGACATGCTTTCCGAATCGCGCTATGCCCAGTGGGTAGGCAGAATGGGTCGGACTCGGCTGGGGATTGTTGATATCGAAGAGCTTGAACGTCTGCCCAGCCGACATCGACCAAAGCTCCATCCCATGCACTTGATCGTCTGCTGCATAGAAGAGCGAGGTCCCCTTGAAGCGGGAGATACCTCCGGCACCACCACTCGAGCTTCCAGCTACCGTGTCGCGCAGGGTCTTCGTGCCCGCCACGGTGCCGTCCGATACACAGAGCTCGTTTCCCGTTCCAGGTGTGACGTCTTTCCCTTGGAAGTAGACCTTGCCTCCCATCTCGACGGGTGGGCCCGTGATCGATCCATTTATCTTCGGGGCGAACACCTTGGTTCCGGCCCGTGTCCCATCGCTGACGAAGATCCTTGCCTTGTTCACACCTGGGGCAACGAACCAGTAGACCTTCTTTCCTGTCGAATCCAGTCGAGGCAAGCTCATCCATCCCGATCCCGCACCGGGAACCGCGTCGATGAGGAGAACGGTCCCCTTCACTGTGCCGTCGGTGACATAGGCCTCTGTCCCATGGGTAGGTGTCGTACCCTCGAAGATGACCTTGTTTCCCAGTGCAAGCGCACTTTCCCATGGGCCGGCATTGGGTCCATTCTTCGGGTCCACAAGCATTTTCGTGCCCGCTGCCGTTCCGTCGGAGATCCACCACTGAGGTCCTTTCTTCCCAATCCTGGCCTTGAACATCACGTTGCTCGGTCCAAGGGGGACAGTAGTCGTAATCTCGGTCCCCTGTGTTCCCACATTGATGTCCTTGACCAGGACGGTGCCTGCCGTGGTACCGTCCGTCACCCAGAGTTCGAAGCCTATGGCCCCGCTCTCGGCAGAGAAGAAGACCCTCTTGCCATCATGGGTCACACAGAATGAGTTGGGGGCTGAAGAACCGGCACCGGGCTGGATGTCCCTGAGGACCTTGGTTCCCTTCGACGTGCCGTCGGAGATGAAGAGTTCGGAACCCTGGGCTTTGGTATAGGCACGGAAGATCACCGAACTCGCGCCAAAGGGTACGATCTCCTGTGCGCCGGTGGACCCGGGGCCGCTGAAGATGTCCTGGACCAGATGCGTGCCGGTAGAACTGCCATCGGTGACCCACAGTTCAATGCCAGTCTTGCCATCGTTTGCCCAGAAGAATGCGCTCTTTCCATCGTTGGTGACGACGAGCTTCTCCGGCGAGCTGGACTCGACTCCAGGCCGGATGTCCTTGAGTAGCTTGGTGCCCGCCTTTGTGCCGTCACTGACCCAGAGTTCCTTGCCCTGGCTCCGGGTCGTGGCCTCGAGGAGGATCACGTTGCCAAGCTGGGAAAAAAACTGAGGTCGTGGCCAGAGCAATGCGGGCATGGACCCTGGATTGGAGGACGGATTCGAGATCGGAATCGCGTTGATGTCCTTCAACAGCTTGGGAGCCTGCGCCTGAGCCATGGAGGCGAGCCCCAGGAGGGAGACCAACCCCAGTGGAACAAAACACTGTGAGGCAAAGCACAGCGAAGAAGAGAGGCGGGAAGACTTCATGGAGGACCCCCAAGAATGGTGAGCGGGTTGGCTGTCGCTGCGTGGTGAGCGAACGACCCGGTCCATTCTGGCTGTCCCGGATCCAAGAACCAATCCCCTCTGGCGAGATTTACCTGCAATCAGCAATCTCTGCCAACCGCCCCACCTCTTGGCAGTTCAGCAGGAAGAACCGGGTATCTGCTCGCCAACCTGCGTTGCCCCTCAGATGATCATAGAAGCTCAGGACACCCATCTATCGCCCCAGAGGTTCGCGGTCGACTCGCTCGCCTACGTCTCTACTCGCAGTGGGAGCGAGACCTGCAGCCCGTCCGGACCTTCCTTGGTTGGATCTAGCGGCGCACGTTTGCCGCCAGAATCCGGTGTGGACGGCGGCGTTCGAACGCCGTTTGCCAGAGTAACGCGAGCACGCAGATTGGCGGGACGCCCCTGCGCGCAGAGTCCATGTCCCAGACCGGCCGGACTATTCACAGCCCCCCCGGACGCAAAGAGGAGGATCAACGGCCGAATCGTTTCATCAGGCGTTTGCGTTGCTGTATCTGGCCCTTCTCCTGGAAGCGCTGGTAAGGAGCCTCGAAGTCTGCGGCCTCCACCTCGAGGTGAACGGCATGCCTCACCTTCTCGATCTTGGCAGGCGGATGTTTGCCGATCGGGACCGGCACTCGCAGGAAGACCGAGGAATAGATGAGCTGGAACCTCCAGAGGCCCGGGTGAGTCAGCAGGAGATGAGCATTACCCTCCTCGTCCACGCGCGACATGCAGAACTGCTTCTCCATTCGGCGAAGGGGAGTGAGGCGCTGCCCACGTGTGGGCTTGCTCCAGATCGTCTTCCGGGTCAACAATGCCGACCAGGCCCACTCTGGATAGCCCTCGACAGGCTCCGCACGCAGGAAGAGGCTCTGCCGAAACCTGGGATCCTCGGGCATGCCCTGGATCTTCACGAGCACCTGGCGGGCCGGATGAAGCTTGACCGTCGTGCTGCCCTTGGCTCCCCAGAGGAGCCGGGGCGCCAGACCTTTGGACTCTACCCTGAACCGTCCCCCGGTCGCGGGTACCTGTTGTTGAAACGTCTTGCCTGCTCGTGTCGAGTAGCCGCCCGCCAAGGCGTTGCCCCACTCGTCTACGACTACATATCCGATCTTCGAGTCGATGGGACGGCCTGCGGCATCCTGGACCTGAATCGAGACATGATCGAGGACCTTCCCGAGGTCGATTGTGCTTCCGAGATCCAGATGTTCGCCCTGATCCAGATCGATCTCCTTCCGGGACCAGAGCCGGTCCATTTCCTTGTCGGTCGTGATCTCGAGAGAGTATCTGCCCGGAGGAAGATGCCGAAACTGCAGAGTTTGCCCCCTACCAGCGGGATTCACGATGGACATGCCCTTGCGCACGAGGATCTTCGAAGCCTTGCTTCCACGAAGCGTGGCTTGGATCCTGAACTGGGACCCTGGCTCCCATCCTTTCACGATCGCTGAAATCGTAGCCTCCGGCACCATCTGGATCCGGTTGTCCTTCTCCGGAATCAGGAGGACGGCGCGTTGTCGGGCCATGGCTGGCCCCACGGCAGGCTCGCAGCTCAAGTCCAGGTGCATCTTGCCGATCTTGGATCGGAACTCGAGTGCCTGCATGATCCAAAATGCACCGGTGTTTGGGTTGTAGCAGAAGCCAGCTCTTGTGGCGAGTCCGCCGAGCCGTACCCCGAGTCGTGACAGTGGCTTCGCCTTTTCCCATGGGCCCGGTCCCAAGATGCTACCTTTGGCCAAGATCTTGGCATTCCTGGGCACCAAGAAGAGGATTTCGGCGACGGCGCTTCCCTGGTGTAGTTGGGTGCTCAACCTCGCCCATGCCCAATCCATGGGGCGTCGGAAGAAGGACGGGATCTGACTCTCCTCGGTCATGCCACGGACCAGGTACCAGGTGAATCGCCCCCCATCACAGAATCTGGCCGGCACCTCCCACTCATAGGCTCCGTTCTTGCCTGACTCGAGGATCCGAAACGTGGATTGGCCCCTTCGAACGGTGGTCAAGATCAACCCCACAGGTTGTCCGGTCTGCTTCATGCGGCGACCGGACACCAGCTTGACGCCGATCAATGCGCCGCCATGGCCGTCCTGCGTGACGAGTGCTCGGAATCCGGATAGCAAGGCCAGTGCGCAGCACGCGATGGGATGGAACAGATTCCAGTCTGGCATGAGGTCTCCAGGTGTTCCTGGTCGACTTGTTCGCCGTCGACCGGCGGCGAAGATCCTAACATACGCACAGGCTCTGTATCGTCACTCGCTGGCGAGTCTGCGTTGGCGGCAGGCGGAGTCGGGGGTCGGGCAGTCTAGGATGGATTCGAGGAAGCAGCTCTGCCTGCCCGGACGACTTCGCGCAGTCCGTCCGGACCTTCCTTGGTTGGATCTAGCGGTGCACGTTTACCGCCTGAATCCGGTGTGGACGGCGGCGTTTGAACGCCGTTTGCCAGAGTAACGCGCGTACGCAGAGAACCCCCTCCCCGAGCCAAACGCAGGAGGTCACCCGTTGGACGTAGGTGCATCACGAGCGGTCGCGCTTGTGCAATGGATGGGTGTCCCGTTCCCCTCGTTCCAGGTGTCCCGTTCCCCACGTTCCCCAATCGCACGTAAGCCATTTGCAAACCATAGTTTAGAGTATCCATTCCTCCCCGTCGCATACGCGCCCATTCCTTCTGAGGCCTGCGATCACCCCTGCCTTCCCAAGATAGAGGGACCAGAAATGAGGGGCTGTGCCCACGAAACTCGCATGGAGGGGTGCGGACACTCCGCACCGACGTAGTCCTCTCTCATGGAGAAACCGATGAAAACCTTATTGTTGCCCCTCACTATCCTCGCTTTGGTACCCCTCGCGGTGGCCCAGACAAATCTCGTCAAGAATGCCGACTTCGAGGGCAAGACGGCCATTCCTTGGACTTGGACGTCCACTTCCACGCACGTGGCCCGGATCGAGGGTTTCGACGTAACGGGCAAGGCCAAGAGCAAAGCCTTCGCTTGCACGCCATACACGACCAGGCTTCCTCTGAAACAAAATGTGATCACAGTTGCGAACCAACACTACAGGTTCAGGATGGATGTGGCATCGCTCTGGCCAGCCCTCGCGTCCAGACAAGGAGATGCGGGTCGATTCCGCGTCTTGCTGGGCTCACAAGTCTTGCTTACGTATTCCTTCGGTGCCGTTACGTCGAGCAAGCCTCTATTGAGGGCGCACCTCCAGGCGGCCTTCAAGGCAATTTCGTCGGGAAAACAGCCTCTGACAATCGAAATCTATCGCATCTATGGTGGGTTGTATGGTCGGACGCCTCGATGTTACGTCGATAACGTCGTGCTCGAGATGGATCCCCGACCCAACGCAACCAAATACGGCACAGGCTGTGGCCCACTTTTTTCAGCAAGCATGTTGAACAGTTCTCTGCCCTACACCCTGATGCAAACCGTTTCCGCGCCGGCCAAGCCCTCGATCGGCATCATGGTGATGGGGACCAAACGTCTGTCACTCACTCTCCCGGGAACCACGTGCAAGCTCTTCACCAATTTGATCATTCTCACACCGTACGCGTTCGATAGCAGTGGTCTTTGGTCATCGAAAATTCCTCTCCCCTCCAAGTTCAAAGGGCCAGTCAATGTCCAGCATGTGATCTTCACAAAAGTCAAAACCTGGAAAATCCTGACGACGGATGCCTACGCGATCCAATAGTTCCCAAAGCCACTTGAACTCCGACAGCCCGGCCAGTCCGGGCTGTTTATAAATTCATACTTTGAGGGAGTCTGATGGTGATCCAGGTCTTGACCGCCTGGTTCAATAGCATGGGCGACACCCAGGCGCGAGAGGTCTCCCCCAAAGCATGATTGGTTCAGACTAGAACCTCAATGTCCTGGCGGCTCGCAGACCCTGGCTCACACTGCTGAAAGATGCTAGGACGCCGAACGCAGATGCGGAGCGTGCCCTCTTGGCCGTGTGATCGAAACTTCCACCGCGAGTGATCTTGGAACCGTCGCTCCCTGCGGTTCGGCACCACTCCCACACGTTGCCGTGCATGTCAAAGAGCCCAAAGCTGTTTGGCTTGTAGGAACCTACTGGTGCGTGCCACAGGTGTCCATCGTCGAACGGTGCTACATCTTCACTCCATCCCCCCATCTTCTTTGCGTAGGCATCCAAGATGTTTGCGTATCCTGCCAAATCGGCTACACGTCCACCTGGGTACCAGGGCGTGGTCGTGCCAGCTCGGCAAGCGTACTCCCACTCTGCTTCGCTTGGGAGTACCAAACCGTGGTTCGCTAGCAAAGTTGTCGATACAGACCAGTCCACTTGCTCCACCGGGTGCCGCAGTGTCACCGTCGCAGGCTTCATGGCGCTGCCCGCCGCGAATCGACTTGGATTCGAACCCAGAGAAAACCGCAGCCACTGTCCCTGAGTAAGTTCATGTTTCGCCAGAAAGAACGGCCCGAGGCGAACGCGTCTTGGCTGTTCACGTCTTTCATTTTCAACGCCGAGATCGAAGTTGGGAGCTTGTGAGTCACGCTTCTGCGCTCCCATCCAGAATGTCCCTCCAGGGATGAGTACGAATATGATTCCGGCGCCACCCTTCATATCGAGCGAGCCATCCTGTCGATACATGGGGATCTCGATATCTTCAGGGTCTACGCCGGACCTTGGGTCCCAGGCGGAACGCAGGTGGTAGAATTCCCACAGCTTGGTCTTGGGGTTCATTCCGATTGGCACCAGGCCCAACTGCTCTTTCAGTTGGATCGGACTGTCCTTGCGGCGTTCATCGCTGTTGATCGTCCACTCGGTTCCTTGACCTGTTTTGTAAAGCCTGCTCGCCGTCACTCCGTTCGGCATGCGTAGAGCCTTCCGCGCGTCTTCCCACGTGACACGCGCCTTGGGGTGTTTTTTTGTCAATGCGGCAACTTTCTCAGCCCAATCTAGTCGGCGCTGCACGTCGATCCTCGCCCCTTTGGCACCGAGGAAGGTAATCAGATCCTGCTCTACCTGCCGCATCGTCTTGTGAAGGAAACTATCGGCATCATCGGCAAACTGCCACGTTTGTCGTTTGCCGATCGCTGTGTGCAGACGAGCAAGCTCGATCTCTGCGGCGCTGAGATCCTGCGCAGCATTGGCGATGGCGCTCGCCATCTCAGTGACGTAGGCCTTGAACTCTGCCTTGTATTTGCCTGGTGCGGTGTCCAACGCCGCATCGAGCATTGTCTTTGCTTCATCATCGTAGCCATTTGCGAACAAAGCCGATGACAGTGCGTGCATGAGAAAGGGCACATTCTCAGAACTCGATTTCTTCTTCCCAAGCCTCAACGCGCGCCGGGCTAGAGCCAAAGCGAGGGGCTCCTCACCGTATTCTTGTGCTGGTCGCCTTGGATGAACTTTCCTCCAAACGAATTGAACCATGGCTTGCACTTCATTCGGCGCGTTCTCGGGAATCGTGGCTTCAGCGGCGGAGGTCTTGCCGTGTACCCGTGTCGCCATCGCAATCTGCAGGGACATGACCTTCTTCTGCTGCGCCAGGTACATGGGGTATAGCGGGTGAAGTTTGCGGTCTGCTTTTTTCTCCTCTTCGGTTTGAGCTAGTGCTCTGTCCTCCAGGGTCCGGATGGTCTCGCGCACCTTGGGCAGTTCTCGTTGAAGCCGCTCACCACGCACCTTCAGCCATCGTTTTATTACGGGGATCTTGTCCGGCCAGGCCGGTCGCAGATCCTCCAACTCGGTTATCGCATCCTCCAACTGAACGACCACCGACAGGCGCTTGAACCTGGCACTCGCTGCTTTGGCTTGCCCCTCTCGTATTACCGACGCCCTCAGGTTTGATTCCGATTGTCTGTAGAAGCTCCAGCTCGTGATGATCCCCGCTACCAGTGCACCGAATACAAGACCGCCTGCCACCATTTGCATCCGGTACTTGCGTGCCATTTTGGACAGGCGATAGGTTGCACTCGGAGGTCCCGCTTCCACGGGTTCGTGCTCCAGATAACGCCGTACATCGGCGGCAAAGCCCCGCGCTGTGTCGTAACGTCGACGCCGATCTTTCTCCAGGGCCTTCATCACGATCCAGTCCAGGTCTCCGCGCACGAAGCTACATAACTTCCCTGGATGCATGTGTCGATTCCTTGCTACTTCCTCCAGCTGCACGCCCATCGTGCTGATCCGTGTACTCGGCTTCTGGGGATGCACTTCACGGATGATCCGCATCATCTCGACGTAGCTCTTCTTGTTCACATCGAAAGGTTTCGTTCCCGTCAGCAACTCGTACAGAAGCACACCCAGCGAGTAGATATCTGCCCTCGTGTCGATATCGTGTGCGGACACCTCCGCCTGTTCGGGGCTCATGTACTCCGGTGTACCGAATATCTGCTGGGATTCGGTAAACATCGTTTTTTCGGTCAGCCGACGCGCCGTGGCCTTCGCGATCCCAAAGTAGATGACCTTCGGCACCGGTTCTCCGTCTTGTAGCATCACCAGTACGTTGTCAGGCTTGATGTCGCGATGGATAATCCCCTTTTGATGAGCGTGCTGCAATGCGTGACAAACCTGCATGAACAGTTCAAGGCGCGCCTTCGTACTCAGTTTCGCCTTGTCGCAGAATTCGGTCATGGGTACGCCGTTCACCCACTCCATGACGAAGTACGGCCGGCCACTGCCTGTCGCTCCGCCGTCGAAGACCTTGGCGATATTCGGGTGGTCCATCAAGGCCAGTGCCTGACGCTCTGCTTCGAAGCGAGCGATGATCTGCTTTGTGTCCATCCCGAGCTTGATGACCTTCAATGCGACTCTGCGGACCACTGGCTCTTGCTGCTCCGCCATCCACACCACTCCGAAGCCGCCAGTTCCTATCTCATGCAGCAACTTGTAGCGTCCCACCATCGCGCCAGAGGACTCATTGCTTCCTCCTGCACCGATCGATGTCAGGAGCTCGTCTGAGATTGGTGAATGCAGAGTCTCTGCAGCGCTGTCCCTTCCAAGCAATGCATGTAGCTTTCTGCAGAGGTTCGGCTCGGTCTTCTGGAGTTGAGCGAGGAAGACCACACATTCCTCCTTGTCCAGCTCGACAGCTTTGTGGAAGAGGATCTCGAGTCTCTCATGAAGTGGGTCAGACATCGCATTGCCCGTTCTGCATGGTAGAAGTGGAAATGAATTCGATGGTCAGATAGTCGAGTCCCCTTCGAGTTCCTCAGCCAGCCAGGCCTTGATGAAGCGCCAATCGCGCTCCTGGGTGGCGAGCGAGATGCCGACGGCCTTAGCTGTTTCTTCTGAGTTCAAGCCTGCGAAGTAGCGCAGTTTGATGATCAGCCCCTGGCGTGGAGACCTGGCTTCCAGCTTGCGGATGGCGTTGTCGACATCGATGACGTCGTCGTATGGTGCTTCGACTGGGATCTCCTCTTCGAACTGCACCCGATTGCGGTCGCCGCCGTGCTTTGGTCTGCATTTCTTGCGCGCGCGGTCGATGAGGATACGGCGCATGGCCTCGGCCGCCGCCGCGAAGAAGTGCCGACGATTGTCCCAACCGGGGTCATTGGGTTCAGCAACGCGCAGATAAGCTTCATGTACCAATGCCGTGGCTTGAATTGTTTGCCCTTGAGGTTCGTTGGCCATCTTGGCTTTAGCCAGTTCACGAAGCTCGTCATACACGAGCGGCAGCAGAGATTCGGCGGCATGCTTGTCCCCCTGACGCGCGGATGCAATCAGCATTGTGATCTGTTGAGTGCGCGGATCCATGGCGCTGCATGCTAGCACACCCAGGAGGGTTGATGGGGAATTGCGGATAGGAGTTTGCTAGCCCCCTCGTGAGGCCTGGCTCGCATGAGCGCATTCACAAGACCCCTCCTGAGTTCCCCATTCCGAGTCCATTTCGAGCACTGACAGCGGCCTGGTTGGAAGAGTAGCCAGGCACGACCCAAAGAGCGCACCCTGTCCCTCGGTCAAAGGAACTCCTGCTGTCCTTCGATCGGAGGGCTGACGATATGGCGGGTGAGCTTCTCGATGCGATGTGTGGAGCAGGGATCGATCCGTGGACCGGCGTAGAGGGAGAAGCCATGGAGGGCTGCGCAGTGCTTGCCCCGTGCAAAGGTGAGCTCTGTGTGCGGGCCACGGCCCAGGTGCGTGATCCACGCGGCTGCTTTGGCGCCGATCGTGCGCGGGCCCATGAGGGTCGCGGATACGAGCCCTGCGAGTGCTTGATCCTCCTCCCCCGCCACCGGCTTCTCGTCGGGCTTAGTGTCGGGCTTGGTGTTGGGCTGCTCGGGGGGTTGTGGCGTGGGCGCGCGGTCGGGTGGCCGAGCAAGTGCCGGTGTGATGTCGCAACAACAGAGTCCGACGCATTTTGAATAGGCACCCCTTGGTGATTCCGGGAAACTCCGCATCTTGCGCATCTTGAATAGGCACCCTTGCGGTAAGCGGGCGGCGGATCAAGGCACAGCCATCACCCTGACAGCTCGGACGTCTGTCTGCCTCTCGCCGTTGCTTTCGCCCACTCGCCCCTCGGGGGCCTCGCCTTGGGGTGGGCCACAGCAAGGGCGGGAGGTAGACAGCTGCCTCGAGCCCGCGCGCGAGCGCCTCGTTCGGGGGTGACCGCGATGCGGAAAGTATTGCCAGGTTGCAAGCGGTCAGCCTGGTGAGAGCTGTGAGTTGGAGGGGGCGGCGGTATGGCGAAATTGGACAGCGGAGCCCTCCGGGTGGTGCGATATTCGGCAGGTAGCGTCAAGTGGCGGGGGCAAGTGCCGTTAATCGGGTCAAGCGTGTTCCTCGGGACTTGCGCGTGCATGCTCACGCCAGCGTTGGAACACAGACTACATCAGCTGACATCCAACGGAGTGGAGAATGGGACTCAGAGTCAACAC
>Ga0114931_10003205_pt1 | contig 20745 bp, 19 predicted proteins | sample 2SBtaG_FD_89579 | JGI IMG/M metagenome (GOLD analysis project Ga0114931, IMG submission 89579) | Deep subsurface microbial communities from Kolumbo volcano to uncover new lineages of life (NeLLi) - 2SBTROV14_V59a metaG | ecosystem: Environmental > Aquatic > Marine > Volcanic | place: Kolumbo...
CGCGTCGGTTCTTCCAGAACCCGCAACGTGTACCTCCGCATCTTCAAGCAACGACAAAACGCGTTCTAATTCGCCTTGCACAGTACGCTGGCGTTTTTGCACCTGCCAACCGTGAAAATCGCTGCCATCGTATTGTATTAATAGTTTGTAATTCATTTTCAGTTCGGTACCCAAGAACTAATTTCGTGCTACCCTCCGCAAACAAGCCATACTCTAAATAGAACCTCTTGAACCCGGTTTAATTGCCGTCGTTCCCTCTTCGCACATAGGACAATCGTCGGGTTTGAAACTCGGAACATCGAGCTCAACCAAAGAGATGCGCGGAACTCCTACGTCTGTTTTCCCACCAGATCGATCAATTATCGAGGCGGCGTTTGTTACATTTCCACCGTGATTTATTAATACATCGATACATTCCCTAACTGAACCGCCCGTAGTTATTACATCTTCAACCGCAAGAATTTTCTCCCCCGCTTTTATCGAAAAACCGCGTCTCAATGTCATTTCGCCTTGCTGTCTTTCCGTCCAAATAAAACGAACATTCAGGGCTTTTGCAACCTCATAGCCAATTACAAGCCCTCCAATTGCCGGCGACGCGACAGTTTCGATTCCTGCGTCTATAAAATGTTCCGCGATTGCTTTTCCATATTTCGCCGCGTCAAAAGGGTATTGTAGAGCAAGTGCGCACTGAAGATATTTTGGGCTGTGCAAGCCACTCGAAAGTACAAAATGCCCTTCAAGAAGCGCGTTAGTTTCGCGAAATCTAGTCAAAAATTGGTCAGAGTTCATAATCGTCTTTTTGAAGTTTCAATCTTTAGGGTTAGAATCAAAATCAATGCAACCGTATCCTAACTTAATTTCGGACTCCCTTCTAGTCAAAGAAACGATTGGACTTCTAAAATCAAATGGGGGATTTGCTTCTGCCGTAGAGGTTGTAAGCCACGTGATGAATATTGCGGATCCTGACGCAGAACTCGCCAAAATGTTGGCAGCTGACCTCATAAAAAAAGATCCGCGAATTCACTTAAATGGTGATAGGGTCGAGCTTGTAGAAAATGGTTTTGACAATCGGAAGCTTAAGGAAACAGATTATGTTGTCTTTGACCTGGAAACTACAGGTGCTAAAACTCCGCCTTGCCGGATCACAGAAATCGGTGCCTATCGCGTAAAAAACGGAAAGATAGCCGGAGAATTTCAGAGTCTTGTAAATCCCGAAACAATCATCCCGGAGTTTATTGTTCAATTAACTAACATCACCGATGAAATGGTAAAGGACGCACCAAAATGTGCAGAAATTATTCCTAGTTTTATGGAATTTGTTGGAAACAGCGTGCTTGTAGCGCACAACGCGCCATTCGATATGCGTTTTCTAAACCACGAAATCGCAAGAATCCATCAAGATTTTAAAGTTGGAAATCCTTATTTATGCACAGTTCAACTCTCACGCAAACTCTTACCTGATATCGATAATCATCGCTTAAATACCGTGGCAGAATATTACTCGATAGACTTAAAAAACCATCACCGCGCAAGCGCAGACGCATTCGCTACAGCAAAAATTTTTATTAACTTGCTTGGTAAATTAGAGGAAAAGGGTGTCAAGGATTTGATCGGAGCACGCAAAGGAAAGTTTTAATCAAATTTTTCTTTTGGTCCAACAGTTCCGTAATAGATTAGGTATCCAATGAACCCTTTTTTCTGCCCGTCATGCATAAACGGTTTTAATTTCCATGTTCTTACTTCTTTCTCGGCATTTTTTCTCAGCTTCTTGATCTTATGTTTTGCCTCAACACTAATGATATTTCCACTTGCGTCCGATATTATTTTTACGAGGACTCTTTTATATTTATATTTCCTAGTGTCTTTATAAAACCTAGGAACTACTGAAGCCGGTAAACGACTCAGATCGAAATAGTCATGTTTTCGAAAATCGCGAGTTCTCCAATTTCTAAAATTAACAAGCCTCTTGTTCAGGACGATATTCGGCTCTGGTAATGCTTCTTTCTTCCCGGTGATTTTCGAAATCTTCACCAAAAATTTTCTTGCCACAGACGGATTATTTGTCGTGACAAATATATTTGCTAAGGAACGAAGGGCGGGTAAAAGAATCATTTTCGATTTTCCATGTTTTTTTCCAATAGCAGCTACAAATCTTTCATACAGCGGAATCGCTTTCTCGAAATACGATTGACTAGTATAAAATTCAGCAAAGCTAAAGACGCTCGAAATTACCTCATCAGAATCCTTACCTAAAAGAGACTCTCTAAGTTTAATGGATTCAGAATAAAGTTTCTCTGCCCGCTTTAGTCTTATGCCATCTCTTATATCAATTGTATAGTGTTTAACAGGGTTAAAGAGCAGCCAGGCGAGTTCGGTTTGAGCATCTGCTAATTGTAATGAGGGCATTCGTATAACCTTTTTATGAATGCGAATTACCGCCCAAAATTTCTTCTCTGATACTTTTCGATCTTGCCGATTCTGAATCCAAAGTTTGCGCAACTCCTTAAGACTCAGTTTTTCATTGCTAATTCTTTTATTATCTCTCTGAAACCTTTTTTTTCGCAACAGGGCAGTATTATAATGAGCGGTCGCTAAATCAGCACTTGAAACTGAAGGAAAATTTTTTGTTAATGTGAGAACCTTTTCGGTAAGTTGGATAGCATCATCCAACTTACCCTGCTGATACAGAACTAGAATTTTTCGCTCTAATAGCTGAGCCTCGATATTCTTTCTAAGGGACTGTGAAAAAACAAAGAAATTTGAGCCAAGCAAAATAAAAATAATCACTAGGTTTTTTTTCATGCTTTTTGATAGAGAATCTGTAACCTATCCGTAGTGCTTTTTCTCTTTCTTAAACTTCTTAATCACCATCTCGCGGCGCATCTTTGGTAGATGGTCAATAAACAACTTTCCGTTGCAATGATCGGTTTCGTGAAGGAAACATCTTGCAGCAAGCCCTTCAGCTTCGGTTTCAAACCATTCTCCGTTTTCATCTTGAGCTTTGAGTGTAACCTCATTGGCACGAACAAGAACCGCCGGAACTTTCTCAAGCGAAAGACACCCTTCCTGCCCGCTTTGCTCACCTTCCGCCGAAAGAATTTCAGGATTAGCAGCGATTAGTTTTATGCCTTCGCAATCCATTACGAACAATCTTAACGAAAGCCCAATTTGCGACGCGGCGAGCCCAACTCCGTGATCGTCATACATTGTTTCAAACATATCGTCGCAGAGTTTTTTCAAATCATCGTCAAATTCTGTAATCGGCTCACCAACCTTGGCGAGAACTTCTTCAGGATATTCTGTTATTTTTCTGATTGCCATAGGAATAGAAGTCAGACAGCATTCCTTTTAATACTTTCCAGCAAACTAACCAACAAACATCATTATCTTGGAATTACGCCGCGCCTTGAAAGTCTGCTAAAATTTCGTTTTGCATTAAAGCCTTTTTCTTCACGCATTTTGCATTCCCAGCAAATGGTCCGAGTTTCATTTGTCGGGCTCAATAAGGTGTAATAAGTGTCAGTCTCCCGGTCGCATTCTGAGCAACGAGCAATCGGTTTTGGGTTTTTATTATGTAGTTTTGCTTGGGTCATTTTTTCTTTAATAAACGTACGCGTTCATTGTAAAAATCCTTTTGTTTAACAACAGTGTAGTTCGCTTCAACATATTTTTCCAAAGGCACACAAGCTTTTGTCGATTGACAGTCATCATAAGTTAACAACCAAACTTCTGCGGATTCTTTTGGAAATATTGAAATATAGTATTCAATCTGTTTTGCTCTCGCTCCTTCTGTTCCGTGTTCTGCTTCATCAAACCACTCATGAAATCGTTCGCGCGGCAAAATTTTGTTTTTCCCCGTGTAATGATATGGAAGCGTCATGGCTTGAAAACTTGGAAAAACAACTATCGGTTGATTCTGCGTTTCATTCTGTTCTATAAATCTGCCAACACGTTCCCAATCACCGGTTTTCGTTAAATTCGGATGTAAAGAAAAAAGTGCGTAAACATATGAACAACTCAACGATATTCCTATAAACGCATAATAATATAATCTGTTTCTCTTTGTTTTGGGCGATATACTTACAAAAACAGAGATCAAAAACAATACTAATGGAACAAATAAAATTGAAACATGTCTAACTGCGACCATTGGTCCGCCAAGCAAAAAATACGAGAAATATAGAAAGCCCAATATTACCCCTGAAAAAATACCAAAAGTTAAATTCCTTTCTTCAAAGAGTTTTCGCTTCGCAATCAAAATTGCTAGAACAAATACTCCCGCAAACCTAACAAACCAAAGACGAATCGCGGAAATCACACCGCCTTCTTCATCGGGGAAAAATTCAGTTGGCAAAGTTAGAGTAAGAAAATGCCCCCAAAGCAATCTTATTCCTTCTATTGGGTTCGTTTCGGGAAAATAACCACCATTTCTTATCGCCAATTGTATTTTCATTGCCCAAAGCAAGGGCAGAAAAAATACGCCGACGACCAACATTTGCAAAAAATAGGTCTTTGCCTCACGCCATTTCTTAAAGACAAGGAGTACGAGAAAACAAGCTACCAATATAAAACCTAGGTAATAATTTGTATAGAGCGAAATAACTGCTGCAATTGGAAAGGTGATTCGTGAAAATTTTCTTACCTTTTCTTCCGTATCAACGATTGTTATTACGCTAAAATATCCGTCGATAAACAGTGTCAGGAGAATGAGCGAAAACAAAATCAATAGTGCATAGACGCGGATTTCGAGGCTCGCCCAAAAAAGATACGGATGAATGGCAAATAAGCATGTCGCTCCAACAGCAACTCTTTCATTCCAAAGTTTCCTGGCTAAACGTTGAAAAACAACTATTGCGAAAAGAGAAGCGATTATCGAAAAAATCCGTGCAAAAAATATCGATCCGTTAATTCCTCGCCACAAACCAAGAACCCAAAAATACAAAGGTGCTTGCTGCTCAGCTTGCAATGTGTTCTGTAGGGCAGCAAAAAAACCATTCTCTGTCGTGTTCAGAGTCGATCCCTCATCCATCCAGATGTTCAAATAATAAGCTAAAGGTAATGCAATTATAAGATGCAAAAGCGGCAGTAAATAGATAGATGCTGAGTAAAATCGTGTTACTTGTCCCGTTGCTCGCAAATTCTCCGTCACATTATCTTTGGAATTCATTTTTTCGTTTATAGATTGTTCTCTAAGCAAAACTTTCTGCGTATTTCCTTGTTTCCAGGTTTTCTTGTGCAGCTGATCTTGCGTGGGTTTGCATATCTACTATTTCAAATTCTTTTGAGTAAATATCCAGCATTTCGCCTACAAACTCGAGTTTTTCATCAAGTTTCAAGTTCATTGAAGGAAAAAATTTGAGATCGGGCACATCTTCGCCATTAAGAAAATCAAGCGGATGAAGAAGAAACGATGGTTGAACGCTCATAATTTTGCACATTTTCAAAGCTGTTTTCCAGTAATTTCTAGCGGCAAATTTTGAAAACGTTGAAAGATAAACAACATAACTTGCGTGAATTGGGGTCTTGAAAATCGGCAATGTTGTCACAGGAATTTCGGTCAACTCATTGCCGTCAACCTCCCATGTGTAAGGTTTTAGCGATTGAAAACCATCAGAAAATTTTCCAAACAATTTTTTTAGCTTCTCGCGTTCTTCTTTGGAAACATTTGGCGACTTGAAAAAGAAAAATGCTCTTGCAAGCGGCGCAATATATGTAGGCAGGGTCGTGCAATCATATTCGTATGTTCTTTCCACCAAAACTTCCAAAACCGCTGGCGAAAGTGAAAAACCAGGTCCTCGAAAACCCTTTGTAATCTTTCCAGTTATTTTTTCAATCGCATCTTCTGTCTTCCGGAATTCTTCTCCAAGTTCATCTTTTGAATAAAGATGGAGCCATGGCTCATGCATAAAAGAATGATTCGCAATTTCGTATCCTGCTTCGGAGATTTGCAAAATTGAATTATGATTTTTCTCTAAATCGGCGTCTTTTCCGACAACAAAGAAGGTGATCGGCAAATCTCTTTCCTTTAGAAATTTCAAGATACGAGGAACGCAAACATCAAGGTACGACGGATACGATTCCCAACCCGCATCGCCGCTGGTTTTCATGTAAGCCCATTGATTGTCTAGGTCTAAAGATAAGCTTGCCAACATAATATCCAATTAAAACTTCCTAACCTTTTCTTGATTTTAAAAGTTTTTTTATAACTCAGTAAGTCCGTTCGGTTATATCAACCATCCAAATTATCTCACTTTTTTTATTTTGAACTCTTATTCTTAAACTCATCGTCAAAAAATCTTTCCGCCAATTGAACCGTTTCGTTAATATTTAGGGTTCCGTTTGTAATTTGCGATGAGTTAACTGTGAACACATTTTCGAGCGAAGTTTTCGCAGATGGAACACCTTTCGAGTAATCCAAGGTTAGTAGCGGAAAAACCTGACGAACTTTGGAAACCTTGAATTCCACAACATCTTTCCTGTCAAAATGCTCATACATCTTTTCAAAAGCAGCTAGAAAAATTTCTTCAATTTCATCATCAGTTTTGTCAAACAACTCGTGATCAGGCGGGATATACCTGGGCAAATAGATCAAAGAATGTCCATTAAACTCCTTCTTATCAACCAAGGCTGACAACTCAATAATGCCGGTAAATGGAGTCTCATCGGTAATATTTGTCACGTAATACTCAGAAATCGATTTTTTTGTTAAAACCGAAGCACACACGATTCCCAAATATCTTATATTTTCTAGTTTCGTTTTTTCAGTTTCTGTTAATTGGGGCAGAATTTTTGACGCAATATTCGAAGGGCAAGTCAGAATTGCTTTATCGAATTCATGCGAAGCCGGCTTAAACCCAGAATTTGCCGAAAACGAAGAGGAATCAACAGAGGGTTTTTGGGATTTAGGGTCTCCTTTTTCTATACCATTTGCGGGAAAAATCTTTATCTTCCCATCACCAAGTTTCTCAATGCGCTCGATGCGCGAATTGAGCTTGATCTCAACTCCCCTCTCTAAAAGCACTTCAGCAAACTTTTTCAAAACATTTGCATATCCGCCTCTAACATAGCCAAACATCTCTTTCTTAAGTCCTGAATTTCTCGCCGCATACATTCGCTGAATCGTCGCCCATATGAAAGCCGCGCATGTTTCCGTATAAGCTTCTCCGAGTTTGGCTTTAAGAAGCGGTCGCCACATTTTTTCAAAGGTCTTTTTCCCTGAAAGTTTGGTTAGCCATTGTTCTACAGTGACTTTTTCGAGTGCTCGCCAATTCTTAAGCCTCGACGCATAAAAAATCGTTGCTCCAAGACGAAGTTTGCTAATTAAACCAAGCGGCGGAAATGTCAAAAATTCGAGCGTGTTCGACATCGAAAACAACTCGCCACCTGTATAAAACCCTGTCTTTGTCTCAACCCATTCAAACTCTTCCTTTAACCCAACTTCTTCGATAATTTTTCGCGTATAGGAATCCGACAAAAGCACCACGTGATAATGCCTGTCCCAAGTTAGATCACCAATTTGCCAAACACTAGCAAGTCCTCCGATTTCAGGCGAAGATTCATATACTGTTACATTATGCCCGCTTTCAGAAAGGCGTAAAGCTAAGGTTAAGCCAAGAAAACCACTTCCGACAATTGCAACAGTCGGTCTTGATTCTTGCTTGGTGAGTTTCTCGTTTTTCATTTGGATTTATAAACGGGTGGTATCTGAAATTTCTATGTTCGGCTAGTTTTTTGGTACTGATTGTTTATCCGAGGTCTGTTCGAGCAAAGCGGGATCATTTGTAGTTTTTTTCTTAAAGAGACGCTCTTTGGATAATCGATAGAGTAACCCTAAATGATCAAAAGTCGTTTTTGCAGTATTCATTTTTGAAGCTCCAAAAAGACGGGTTTCTAAAACTGCAGGGTGCTCGATTATCTGACCACCCGCAAGATCAAGCCTTCCCAGCATTTCGGTAACACCTAGAAAACCTCCATCCTCAACGTTAAGGTCAACCATCGCACTTCTTCGATAAACTCGGAAACAACTCGTGTAGGTTGCGAGTTTTGTACTCAAAACCCTTCGGTAGCAAAATGAAGCACCTTTTGAAAATACAAGACGCCATTTCGGAACGTTGCGAACAGCCCCTTCGCGATGGTATTGCGATGCGGTAACCATATCCACATCATCAGTTAGGAGCGGAACCATCTCTATTAATTGGAGGGGATCATAGGTGCAATCGCAATCCATTGAACAAACAATTTCCGTTCCCGCGGCTTTAATTCCCGTCATGATGCCTGCGGCAACCCCTTTATTTTGCTTGTGTTGGATTATTTTTACATTTTCGCTGTCACCAAAAAGCTCGTGCAACTTATCGAAAGTCTTATCTGTGCTTTTATCGTCGATGAAAATAAATGTTGGATTAAAACCCTTTTCATTCAAACCTTCCCGAACGCTATCTAGAGTGTTCGAGAGATAATCTAAGGTTTCAAATTCGTTATAACACGGAATAACTACCGAAATCTCAGTTTGAGTACCCGGTGTTGCGGTCTTTTCGACTTCAATAACAGGATTTCGCCTATCCAAGTCTTCCCTATCAACCGACAAGGAATCCTTTAACCCAAGATATTCGGCAACATCACAGAAATCATAAAGATCAAGATTTTCCTTTAAGATCCACTCCATCTTGTCGAGTTTGCGATAATGGCGTATGCGGTTAAATCTTGAAGCAGCAGAAATCCGCGGTTGTTCCGGATCTAGTTCCCACACATGAAAATAAAAAACAAAGGGCTCATCATACCGATTTGTCCAATCACTCACAGCTTTCCGCATTAATGTATAAGGTATCTGCCGAAAATAATTTCCGCCGGAAATCGGGAGTAAACCGAGACCTAGATTTCTTGTCGAATAAGGAAATTCCCAGATTGCCTTTCCGCTCTTATGAATTTGATGGGCAAATCGCTTTGGTTTTTCAGTTTTCTTTGAAGGAACAAAAGATGCGTCGTAAATAAAATCTTCCTCCGCGAGAATATCCAAAATCCGTTCGTCTTTTTCATAAGAAAGTTTTTCAGCCGACCTGTATCCGATTATTTTTTGCGTACTTACATCTTGTAAGATTTGGTTTGTTTTCAGAATATCTTCTCTTATTTCTTCATCGGTTAGCTGACTCAAAGAACGGTGATAAAATCCTCGTGAAGCAATTTCGTGTCCGCGTGAAGAAATCTCCTTTATGAGTTTAGGATTTTGCTCAGCTATCCACCCAAGGACAAAAAATGTGGCTTTTGTATCGTATTCGTCCAATAAATCAAGTGTTTTTAGCGTGTTTTTTTCATAACGGGGTTCAAAATTCGCCCAATTCCTCTCTTGAATCAAGCTCTCAAAGGCGCCGACATGGAAATAGTCTTCGACCAAAACGGTCAAAAGATGTTGCTTTTTATAAGATGCTTGATTCATTTTGCAAATAGGAGCAGAAGAAATAGAAATTTATGTCAAAATATAAAATCTTTTGCGCGACATTATTTTTCTGCTGATAAAGGGCTGCTTAGCTTATTAATAATATCGGCAATACGTTTCGCGCTTTTGCCGTCTCCAAAAGGATTCTGAACACGACCGACGCTTTTAATCCATGTTTCGGTCATGTAATTCTCTTCTAATAACATAGCTAATCTTCGCGAATTTCCTCCAACAAGTTTCGCAATACCGCATTGCACAGCCTCAGGTCTTTCGGTGTTTTCGCGAAGAATCAAAACCGGTTTACCTAAACTTGGCGCTTCTTCCTGGACTCCGCCGGAATCAGACACAATTAGCCAAGCATTCTTCTGTAAGGTGATAAAATCAATATAATCTAGTGGTTCCAGTAAATAAATTCTGTCACAATCTGACAAGATCTCGTCGGAAATCTCTCGAACGTGAGGATTTGGATGAACCGGAAACATCAAGCACGTGTCTTTATATTTTTCGACAAAATTCCGTATCACGATTAAATTCTTTCTCATCGATTTACGAAAGCTTTCTCTACGATGAGTTGTGAGAAGAACTCGCTTGAGCCCTTCAGTTTCTTTAAATAGATCCGTTAGTTTTTCACTCGGCTCAAAATTCTTTCTGATAAACTTAAGTGCATCTACAATCGTATTTCCAGTTACATAAATTTGCTTCTGGGAAATATTCTCACGCAAAAGGTTTTGCCGGTTTTCCGTTGTTGCAGCAAAATGAATTGTAGAAAGCTGCGAGGTTAACCTACGATTCATTTCTTCCGGAAAAGGACTTTGCAAATTTCCTGTTCGCAACCCTGCTTCGATATGCCCAACTGCAATATCCCGGTTAAAGCCCGCTAACGCACCTGCCAGAGTCGTCGTTGTATCTCCCTGAACCAGAATCAAATCCGGGCTTTCCTTTGCTAAAATCTCATCTAAAGACTCAACCGTTTTAGCCAAAACACGATTTGGAGTTTGATTGGCTGTCATTACCTTAAGATCATAATCAATCTCTAAATCAAACATGTCTAGAAAAGGCTTAAGCAAATCAGTATGTTGGCTCGAAGAAACCACAATAGTTTCAAATGGGGTTGCTTTCTTTAATTCCTTGATTACGGGTGCAAGTTTAATTGCTTCTGGGCGAGTACCGAAAAGAACTAAGATTTTAGCTGAAATTTGAAGTGCCATAATTCTTTAATTATTTGCAACAATCCTCTGAGAAACTGCAAAAATATCTGTAACTAAACTTATATTGAATTAATAATGGAAAATTTATATGCTCTAATTCGTAAAACATCGAATTTACTATCTATGAAGTATTTAGCTGTTGTCTTGCTCATTTCAATAGGATTTTTTCAAATCTTTTCGCAATCCACAACCCGAAGTCTATGCATAAACGTATTGGATTCAAAGGGTTTGCCTATTGAAAACGCAAAAACCAAGATAATTGACCGTGATGGATCAAACTCTTGTACAACTGTTGAAAAAGGAAAGTTTGTTTGTCAGATAAAAAGCGGAATAAACTTCACAATTACCATCGAAGCTGATGGTTTTTCTATTGTACGACAAAACTTTACCAATACTCAAGATTTAAGTCGTGAAATGAGTTTTACACTTTTTCCTAAATCAATACGCGGCGATGTTCTTGTAACGACAAATCGCACGGAAACTCTTCTTGACGACACCCCGTCCAGCATCGCAACCCTATCGAAATCCGATCTCAAGATGACAGCATCACCCACCGTTGATGACGCTTTAAGACAAACTGTGGGTTTTAGTTTATTTAGACGTTCCAATAGCCGAAACGCAAACCCCACGACCCAGGGCACCTCGCTTCGAGGAATAAATGCAAGCGGTGCGTCCCGTAGTCTTGTTTTGTTTGACGGTGTTCCTGTAAACGATGCTTTTGGTGGATGGATCGTTTGGAGCCGGGTTCCGAGTATTGGTGTCGAACGCATTGAAGTGTTAAGAGGAGGAGCGTCAAGTCTTTATGGAAGCAGCTCTCTTGGCGGAACGATAAACGTGGTTCCCCGTATAGTAACCAAAAAGAAAAAATACACTTTTTCCGGAGAATTTTTTACCGGAAGCCAAAACACATTTTCCGGTTCTACGTTTCTTGGTTTTTCAAATAAGGAATGGACCGGAAGCCTTGTATCTTCAAGCTTTCAGACAAAAGGCTATAAAATAGTTGATCGAGCCGAAAGAGGATTAGCAGATGACTTTGCAAACTCTCACAACACAAACTTTTCGGGAAGAGCGACAAGAACATTTGGAAAAACAACCAATTTTTTTCTAAAGGCTTCGTCATTTGGCGAGGGACGAAATAATGGAACGGCTGTTCAAAAAAACCGCACACATTTTAGACAATTTGCCGCAGGAGTGGGCTTTGATTTGGGTAATCTTGGTTCGCATTTATCGAATTCAAACTTAAGTTTACGGGCATTTGGCGGAACACAGGTTTTTGATCAAACATTCTCCGCCGTTGTTGATAATCGTAATCGCGAATTTTTAGTTCGTCTTCAACGGGTGCCGTCGCAGAATTTGGGTATTTCCGGTCAATTTTCAACCGTTTTTAAGAATCAAACTTTTCTAACTGGATTTGAATTCAAAGAAAATAGAGGTACTAGCAACGAACTCGGGGTTTTTGGAGGACGGCTCAGTTCGCGTTTGGGATCAGGCGGACGTGAGAAAACCTATGCAGCCTATTTTCAAGATTTTATAAAAATTGGCGATAAAATCGTGTTTGCGGGAAGTTTGCGTTTTGATTCTTGGAAAAATTCTCGCGCGTTAAGGTCATCGCTTAGACCTTCAACGAACCAAACGACAACCGATCTTTTCCCGGACAGAACACAAAACGCTTTAAGCCCTAATGCCTCGCTTTTGTTTCATGCAACGGACAAGGTTTCGTTTTATATTAATGCATCAAGGAGTTTTCGCGCACCAACCTTAAACGAACTATATCGGGATTTTAGAGTTGGGAGCGTGATAACGGATCCAAATGAAAACTTGGTAGCAGAAAAAGCAAATAATTTTGAGACAGGTGCCGACTACAGTTCACAGAATTTTTACATGCGTGGAAATTTTTATTGGACGAGAATTTCCAATGCCGTTGCGAATGTAACGGTAAATGCAACCCCAACACTTATATTTAGACAAAGGCAAAATGCCGGAGAAACAAGAGTCCGCGGCATAGAAATCGAAACCGAAACGCGATACCGAGATTTTAGTTTTTCTTTCGGTTATTTGTTTGGGGACGCTGAGTTTACCAACATTCCATCTAACCGTGCAATTGAAGGTTTACGCATTCCTCAAGTCCCGCTTCACCAATTTACTTTTCAAACACGATATGCAAATGAGAATGGTTGGAGTTTTTCATTTCAAGGTCGAGCTGCGTCAGAGCAGTTTGATAATGACTTGAATACGCTTCGGCTTGAGCCATATTTTCAGTTGGATTCGTTTGCTGCCAAGCGATTTAAAGAAAACTGGCAGGTTTTTATCGGAATCGAAAATCTCTTTAACTCTCGTTATACGATAGGAAATAATCGTGTGAGAACAATTAGTTCGCCTACAAGCGTCAGGTTGGGATTGAGATGGAACTGATAAAAAAAAGACGAGCCACGGCTCGTCTTTTTAGAAAAATCGTTTAGCAAAAAAAACTTATTCAGGATCGCCTTTACAACCTTCGGCATAAAGTGCAGGTTTTTTAACACTAATGATCGGAAAATTCTCTGCTTCTGCATTTTTCTCGATCCAGTGTTCAAATTCGGGTGGGTACGACATATCTGAATATATTGCCTCAACCGGACATTCCGGAATACATGCGTCGCAATCGATACAGGCATCAGGGTTAATCAATAAGCGGTCAGGGGTTTCGTGAAAAGCCTCAACAGGGCAAACTGCAGCACAATCGGTATATTTACAATTGATGCAAGCATCAGTAACAATATAAGTCATTAAATAAAATCTCTCCCAAGTATCCTTAAAAAATCAAAGTAAAAATTTAATATGCTTACGGTAACTTGTCAAAGCGGGTTACACAAATGCTAAAATACCACGATAAGAACAAAAAACCTTATATAAGGAAAACTACATGAAAAACACTAAATCGGATGAGTTATCTTTAGACTTCCTGCGCGTTTGCGAAGCAGCGGCAATCGAATCGGCAAAAACTATGGGTCAGGGTGATAGAAAACACGCCGATCTTGTAGCCGTTGAAGCGATGCGAGAGGTAATGGATACTGTGCCAATGCGCGGTAGAATTGTTATCGGCGAGGGCGAACGTGATGAAGCACCGATGCTTTTTATTGGTGAAGAGTTAGGAGGGAGAAATTACGCCGAAGATGTGAGAGCTTCTTTTCCCGAAATCGACATTGCGGTAGATCCACTTGAGGGAACAAATTTATGTGCTTTAGGAGCCAATAATGCGATCGCAGTTTTGGCAGCAGCTGAACACGGTGGTCTTCTCAATGCTCCAGACATATACATGGATAAAATTGTGGTTGGTCCATCTTGCCGCGGCGCAATTGACATCGAAGCTCCTGTTAAATTTAACCTTAAAGCAATTGCTAAATCCTTAAATCGCGATATTGATGATTTAACGATAATAGTTCTTGATAGACCAAGACACAAGAAACTTGTGGATGAAGTGCGGAGTTCGGGTGCGCGAATAAGACTGATCTCTGACGGCGATCTTTCGGCAGGAATTTCAGCGGCAGTTGCCGGAACGAATATACATGCCCTGATGGGAATTGGAGGTGCACCCGAAGGCGTAATAACGGCTGCTGCAATGAAATGTTTAAACGGCGAAATTCAAGCAAAACTCGTTTACGATGCTGATAGACTGGGTGTTGACAAATCTAAAGTTCCGCCTCCGGAAGAAGTTACTGCGCGTTTAAAATCGATGGGAATAAAAGACCCCAACAAAGTATATAGCACCAATGATTTGGCTCCTGGAGAACGAATTATTTTTGCCGCGACGGGTGTAACAGATGGCTCTTTGCTTCGCGGAGTCCGATTTTTTGGAGACGGTAAACGTACTCATTCCGTAGTAATGACGACCGATACCAGAAATATTCGTTTTGTTGATACCGTTCATGTAGAAGGAGGACCAGAAACTGTTATTCGTTTTTAGCTGTCTGTAAGCTATAGCGAAGATTAGGTTTAAGGGTTACCAGAAAAGCGGACTTTACAGCTAGAGTATAATAGTATGAGTTAAACAAATATTCCATATTATTGGTTTTGTAGATTGGAGATTTAATATTTATATGAGCATTGACATTGATAATGCTAACCAAAATGGTTATGAACCGAGCATTACCCCAAACGCCACTAAAGATGGCGGCAAATTAATTGTTTTAACCGCTCCCCTCACTGAAGCGATTGACCACGCCGGATATTTTATTCAAATGGCGATGGCATCTATTCCAATTTGGATGGAAGGTGTAATTAACCGAAAATATCCGAAATGGCGAGAGGTCGAAAAATATAAGGACGATTCCGCAAAGTATATGCCGGCAGGCGTTAGGCTTCTCGAAGAATCGTTGTTTCGCCAGTATAGCAAGGATGATATAGTTTCGTGTTTTCCGGAGGACTTAGATAAATTTGTAGGTCCAAACACAAAAATTATCGGTGTTTCTACGCACAATCCGCTAGGCGTAACTTTTGCAGCCGGAGTGTATACATCGATCTTCGGTTCCTCAAAAATGCCGATTAATTCTCACTATTCAAGGCAGCTATTTGCCCAGATTAAGAAAAACCCTTACCGGGACAATTTTAAGGTAATTGTCGGTGGATCTGGCGGTTGGCAAATAATCGAAACTGATTCTTATGAAGAGCTGAGTATCGATTGTGTCGTTGATGGAAGAAGCGAATCCGACGACACTCTCGAATTGTTTGATAAGGCGATTAAGGGTGAAGATATCCCGAAAGAGGTGGTTGTTAAACATCCGCAGGATAGAGATTCGATCATGTTTCCCAATACGCGAACGACATTTGGCGTGGTTGAAATGACTACAGGATGCGGACGGCGTTGTAAATTCTGCCTACCGGATTTGAATCCGCAGATCGATCTTCCGAAAGATAAGATAATGGATGCCGTTAGGGCTAATGTCCGCGAAGGAAATAAACAAATTTCGCTCGCAACGGAAGACATGTTTATTTGGGGACAAGTTCACACAGACACACCGTTTTACTTTCCAAATCGTGAAGCATTGGTTGATTTGTAAGGATATTGTTGATACACCCGGTGTTGAACAGCATGTGTTAAGTCACTCAACAATTGCTCCTGCAGTTGTTGACCCAATATTGATAAAGGAATTATCAAAAATTCTTCTTCCAAAGAGTCCGATTCATTTCCCTTATCTAAGTACGCATCCTGAAAAGAAAGCTCTTGCCCCATTGATTGGGTTAGAGACGGGGTCTATCAGTCTGGCAAGAAAGGTAATGCCAACAAAGGGCGTGCCCTTTAAGGTCGATTACTGGCAAAGCGTTGTTATTGAAGGGCTTAAGGTTTTAAATGAAAATAATTGGTTCCCTGCAATGACTTTAATCGTTGGCAATCCCGATGAAACCGATGAAGACATTAAAGCTACGCTCGACCTAATTTATGAAATGGAACGCCGTGGGCTTTTTGCCTTCCTGATACCGTCGATTTTCACTCCTCTCCACGATACGCGTATGGAAATGGAAAAGGGTGTTACCCAAACTAAACAGCTTTCTGAATTGCAATGGCAATTGATGATGAAATGCTGGAAGATGAATCTTAGACCGGGACAATATAGTTGGTGGGGACCGACTGCTTGGCGAATTGGTTCAGTTGGAATGTGGCTTTACAAACTGCGAAGGCTCAACGGTCCGAATTTTACCTACCCGCTTTGGATGTTCTCCGGCATTTTGTCAGAAAAACGCCTGGAAAAAATGGGCAAAATTTACATCGGAAAACCCTTAGAACTGCTGAACCGTAAAGAATTAATCGCAACTTTAAAACCAAAACAATTGCAGTACTTGCGGGCAGACAACGGCGATTTACCGGAAGATTTTATACCCGCTAAAAAAGATGTAATGGGGGCAGGAATCGGCGTTTAATTGAAACTGATCATCTGGACATGACAATTTTCCTAGGTTTTGATTGATTGATTTTTTTCCTTTGCATCCCGAGCAACCAATCTTACGCGAAGACGCACGGCACGACTCTGCAAGGCATTGTGCGGAGTGCCTATTTTTTCAGCCATAGTCTTTCGGTTTTGATCTTTACTTTCCGTACGCCTTTGTAATAGCCAACTATGATTTCTTTCTTTTCAGCCGGAATTTCTTTTAAGCATTTATTAAGACAAAATAATTCTTGTGAGTGATCCGTATGACCTTCTTCAACTGGAGAAACGCTAACTGCAGGAATTTCATTGGATGTTTTTTGTTCGGGAGATTTACGGAGTTCAAGTGTTAACATTCGGGCGATACCGCGCGCGTATGTGTTTACGTTTTTAAGCCGAACACCCGATTCCAATTTACGCGCTAAACGATTAACGACCTCATCAACGGCTGCTTCCGCACCGGAAATTCCGCGTACTTCAAAATATCGAAGCAAACTTCTACAAAGCTGAAGATATTTTGTGCCGGCTTCTTCGCGATCTTCTGACAAAGCCTCGAGCAACTTGCTAAATGTAGCTCCGCTTAATTCCCAATTCTTTTTTGCTACACTTTTCATCAAATTTTAATGTAACAAACACCTCTAGCCTATTTTCGGAATGATTCATTGACGCAAATCCAAGCGACTATTTGCGTCAAACTATCAGAAACAATTTACTTCTTATTTTGACTCAATTAATATATCATTATCTTACAAAAAAATAAGCGCTTTGTTTTTGTTGTTTTATGTCAAAATCTACAGAAAAATATATTCCGCAAGTTGTCTTGGAGGATTTGAAGAATCGAGCTTTTAAGATTTGGGGTGCGGTTTTATTTCTTGTCGCGGCTTGGGTTTTTATTATCTTGCTTGCTCCTATTGCAAAAGCAAATGATTTAACAAGCATCTCATCGCCAATATATGGTTTCTTTAGCCATATCTGTCATCAAATGCCTTCACGTTCATTCCATATGCTTGGACACAAATTTGCGGTTTGTTCACGGTGTTTTGGCGTTTATTCTGGTCTTGTTATTGGAATGCTTGCTTATCCTTTATTTCGTTCGATGCAAAAAATAGAACCCTTTCCGAGTGTTTGGTTAATCTTATCTTTGGTACCGATGGCAATAGACTGGTCTCTTACCTTTTTTGGCATTTGGGAAAATACATATCTAACTCGCGTTACTACAGGACTAATTTTAGGTATAACTTGCGCTGTTTATATAGTTCCAGCACTTGTCGAGCTTTCCCAAATTACGCTCCTCAAGAGTCACAAACAAACCTAAAACCCTACTTTAAGAACAAATCGCGTTAAATTCGCGTACATTATTTTGTTGACTAATTTACGAAAGAATAGGAAAATTATAATCGATAATTAACAAAAGCGTTACTTTATGAGTTTTGACAAAGAAACGGCGACAGGTAGAGCAAAGCAAGATTTGGCTGAACGCCTCGATATTAGCCAAGAAGCGGTGGACACGGTTTCAGTAAGTGAGCAGGATTTTTCTGATATGTCGCTTGGTGCTCCCGTCGATGGTGAGATGTCTGCGCAGATGATCTCAAGCGGTTGGAGGATTGATCTCCGTGTTAAGAAAAATGAGTATGAATACCGCGCCGATAAATATCAATTACGCTTGGTTAATTTTAAGGGAGCGAATCATATTATCGTTTCTTAGCTATCGCTGAGTTAGGCTTTTCTTTAGAGTTTTTGGAGTAGTAATCATGAATAAAAGAAATATCTGGGTACATTTAGGGCTTGCGGTTTTGATAGTCGGGATAGCTGCTATTGCCGGACAAATTAGAAATTGGCAGATGGAATTTGCTGATTCGAGTTCTGTTCATCGGGCAAAGATCAAAAGGGTAAAAACAATTGCCATTAAGCGATCCATTTCAGATAACAAGCCTGAAGTCTTGGTAAAATTTAAGCCTAAGGTTTCTCTACAAACGATCAAAAAACTCATCGCTGGAAATAATGACCGTATCGAAGATGAAATCGAAAGTGTTAATAATTTGTACGCGATCGACGATCTGGATAATCTAGATCCAAAAAGAGTTGCAGCTCAATATGGTGAAATGACTGATTTGATTGCTTATGCGGAGCCAAATTACGAGATCAAACTCAACGATCCGGTGAGAAGAGTTTCCCCAAAAGACAAGTCTCTTATTAAAAACAAAGCCCCTGAGTCGGGACCAAACGATCCTATGTTTTCAGAGCAATGGGCGTTGAACAATGTAGGACAAAACGGCGGGAAAGAAAAAGCTCACCTAGACGCATTGAAAGCTTGGTTAAAAAACAAAGGCAGTCAGGACGTTGTTGTTGCTGTTTTAGATACAGGTGTCGATTATGCTCATCAGGATTTAGTCACAAACATGTGGTTTCGCCCAGACAATATTCCCGCTTATAAAGACAACGAGCTTGGTATTGTTGATGACAAACACGGGTTTAATGCCGACAATAACCTAAAAGACCCGATGGATAAGAATGGTCATGGAACTCATTGCGCGGGCGTCATCGGGGCAGAAGGTAATAATAAACTCGGAATTACCGGAATCAATTGGAAAGTTGAAATCATGCCGTTGAAATTCCTGGGCAGTGGAGGCTTCGGAACGACAAAAAATGCTATTGAAGCGATCAACTATGCAATTGATAGAAAAAAAGCCGGCGTTAACGTTAGAATTATTAGTGCCAGTTGGGGTTCGACCCAGTACTCGAAAGCCCTCGAAGATGCTATTCGGGCTGCCGGTGAACAGGGCATTCTCTTTGTAGCCGCAGCTGGAAATAGCAGTACCGATAACGATAAGCGTCCACATTATCCTTCAAACTACAATCTTCCAAATGTTATAAGCGTAGCCGCTCTCGATCGTAACGACAATCTTGCATCGTTTTCAAACTTTGGTGCTAAGACCGTACACATTGCCGCTCCTGGAAAAGACATTTTGAGCACGTGGCTTAACGACCAATACCGCGAAGCTTCCGGAACCTCAATGGCGACGCCGCAGGTTGCAGGAGTTGCAGCTTTAATTGTTGCAAGTAATCCGAAAATCAAGGTTGGCGAACTGCGAAAACGTCTTCTAAGCTCGGTAGATAAACTTGATTCCCTAAAAGGCAAAGTAGAAAATAGCGGACGCCTTAACGCATCGAAAGCATTGAGTGAATAAATTACAGTCGAATCTTTTGCAAAAAGCGATCGAGCAATTCTCCATCGCTTTGTTTGTTTAAATTTTCGATGCGGTTATTTAAAGTCTCCTCCGGAACTCGATTTCCTCCATTTGTCCGATAGCCTATAACGGATGTGGTTGAATCTCGAGAACACTCCGAGTGGAAATCATTTTTCTTATCAATTGCCACTAGCTTTAGCTAGTGGTTGTATTTGTCTTATTTTCACGGCTTTAGCCGAATATCTTATATTTTGCTAAAGCCAAAATAACCAGATATTTTATCGAATTTTGGCTAGAGCCGAATCTATTTCCAAACATATTTCTACTAGCTAAAGCGAGTGGCAAGTTATAAAAACCTTGATCAAGTACGCGCTTTTTGCACAGATTCAACCAAAAACCTTGCACGCATTTGAATCCAAAACCCGTTTAACCCTTTTTATTGAGCGGATTATACTTTTTGAGTAAGCTATAATTATTGGTAGATAAAATACTCAAAAAAATAAACACAGACGGAAATTTCATCTGTGTTTATATGTAATCAAATTATCACACTATGTTAAAATCTCCGTCGGCGTATATTATTTGATCGAGAAATGGGAAGCAGTTTCACCGGAATCTTAATTTTTCTTCCTCGACGAAATACATTTAAGCTTAAGGTATCGCCAAATTTCTTTTTGTCCAATAGACGAAATAGGTCGTCGGAATTATTTAGATCTTTATTATCGACCGACAGAATAATGTCGCCCAAAATAATATCTTCTCCATCTAAGGATAATCCCCGAAGCCCCGCTTGTTCCGCTGAGCCTCCGCGTTGAACCCGGCGAATTAACAAACCTCGAGCGACTGGAAGCTGGTAGCCAAGTTTGGCAAGTTTCTTAACGCTTCTAAATGTCGCCCCGAGTTTCGGTCGGCGAACCTCACCATAAGCGATTAGTTGCGGAATTACTCGTTTTGCGGTATTGACCGGTATAGCAAAACCCACTCCGACAGAGCCTCCTGCCGGAGATAAAATTTGGGAA